>ERZ795052.1274-NODE-1274-length-34915-cov-6.177395_pt1 | contig 34915 bp, 20 predicted proteins | sample MGYA00375136_ERZ795052 | MGnify/ENA primary metagenome ERZ795052 (study PRJEB30181, sample SAMN05720156) | activated sludge metagenome | isolation source: Anaerobic digester | place: Japan | collected 2015-05-26 ... | reverse complement strand
GGGCAAAAACCGCGCCAATGCTCGGGTACGCCAGGCGCTCGCCGGGCACATGCGCCGTCTGCATCAGGTAGGCCGCGGTCTCGTGCCCGTTGTTCCGATGAGTCATGCTCCGGATCAGCGCGTATTTGTCCGCCTGCTTGGCCAGTTGCGGAAACCATTCGCTCAATTGAATCCCATCCACATTGGTGGGCAGAAACTTCTTCACCGGCCCGTTGTAGTCGTAGCCGGCATCGGGCTTGGGGTCCCATGTATCGTTGTGCGACATTCCGCCCCAGAGGAAGATTTGAATGACCGACCGGGCCTTGACCTTCCCCGGCGCCGGCGCGGGGGGGGCGGCAGGCGTGGCGGCCCTGGCGGCGTTCAACAGGGGATGGCTGGCCAGCAGCAGGCCGGCGGCGCTGAACAAGCCCACCCGCAGCGCTTCGCGCCGCGACAGGGGCAGGCTGAGGGTCATGCCCAGGGATTCGATGCCGCCCGCCCAACGATAAGAACTGGATTCAGGGTTCATAACGATGCTCTCTCAATGATGCGGATGATGGCGGTTAGTGGCGGTAAAGAAACTCGGTGCTGTTGATCAAGGCCCAGGCGATGTCCACCCAGTCCTCGCGCGATTTAGTCCGCCCGGTTCTCCCCGGCCGGCCCAACTCCTCCAACGCGTTGACTTCCTCCACCGTGGGGAAACGGGACAGGATGGTCAGATATAATTCCTGCACCATCTCGGCCGGCTTGCGCCCGGAATCCACAATCGCGCGGAGCTTGGGCCCCTGCTCGAGCTTCCGCTGGATGTGACTGGAATTCAACAGATGCAGCCATTGGGCGGGAACCATCCGGTTCACCCGTTCGTTTTCCATGCCCGTGGCGCGGGCGGACCGGCCAAACAAGGCGAGGAACGGGCTGGTGATGCTGCCGTCGGCCAGGGCAATGGCGGGCATATCCGCGGGAATGTAGGTGAACGGCTCGGGGATCGCGCTGGTGTAAAGGTCGGAAGTGCCCGTCACCTTGTTGATGGCGTCAATCAGCACCTCCGCGTCCAGCCGCCGGAGCGCGTAGCTGCCGAAGTTGGCCTCCGCGGCCTCGACCGGCGGTCGGGGCACGGACGAAAACTGATAAGTCTGCGAGTTAAGGATCAGCCGCAACAGCCGCTTCACGTCATACCGGCCGGCAATCATCTCCTTCTCCAGGTACGCCAGCAGCTCGGGATTGGTGGGCGGATTGTCCTCCCGGATATCGTCCGGCTCATGAATGATGCCGCGCCCCAGCAGCCAGGACCACAGGCGATTGACAATGCTGCGCGTGAACCAGGGGTTTTTCGGGCTGATCAGCCAGTCGGCGAACACTTCGCGCGGGTCGCGATCCGCCGGCAGCTCGATGCGGGTGCCGTCGGGGAAAACCCCCACCTGCGGCGGACGGCTCGCCGGCTGCTGCGGGGCCTCGCCCGCCGCCGGGCTGTTGGTGAGGGAAAGGCCGGCCAGCGGGTCCCAAAAGACGTTTTCCTCCTTCCACTCGCGCGTGGGCTTGTAGCCGACCTGGGAAAAGAAGACGGCCATGCCGGCCAGGCGGTTGGATGGCCAGGTGTCGGCGCGCGACCCCATAAACGCCAGCGCGACAGCCGCCGTGATGCCTTCCGGGGTTCGATTCTGAATCGCCCGATAGAAATTCACCGGCCCGACGCGGAAATTGCTGCCGCTGGAGGTGAGCAGTTCCCGGGCGAATTGGTCGTAGGGCTTGTTCTGCGCCAGGGACGCGCGGACCCAACGGTGATAGGCTTGGGCGGCGTTGGGCCACAAGTTCACCGGAAACTCGGCCTTGATCCGCAAAACGTCGCCCCATTTCATGGACCAGTAGTCCGCAAACTCGTCCCGCTCCAGCAGCCGGTCAATCAATCGCCCGCGCTTGCCCTGGGTGTCCGGGTCTTCGATGAACTCGCGCGCTTCTTTGGCGGTGGGCAGCGTCCCGATGACATCCAGATAGGCTCGGCGGACAAACACCTCGTCGGAACACAGGGCGGGTTTAATCCCCAGCGGCGTCAGCCGCGCCAGAACCAACCGGTCAATCTCCCCCTGCGCCGTGACCGCCGCCGAACTTTCATACAACTCCGCCCCCGACTTCGGGGTCGCAGCTTGAGCCGCGGCCACCATGGCCAGGCTCAGGACTAACAATCGTCTCATCATGCGTGCGGTCCGCACTGGCGGACCTCTCATTTATAGCGGTTCCGCAAGCGGCTCTCAATTCAATTCAAGTCAATTCCGGCCGCGGCCTCCGCCCGAATTCCTGGCCTACGGCACAAAAAAGCCGGCTGCTTCTTGAAAAAGACGCCTCCACGCTGCTTTCGGTTACGGCTTCTGCTGCAGCCAGACGCGGGTGCGGAAGAAAGCGGGAGCGGCCCCGACGGGGGTGACGGTGCAGGTCACCAAGCCGGAACCGGAGGCAGGGGGGAGGTCTTCGAACCCCGGCACGGCCAGCCAAGCCGCTTGGGGTTCAAGCCCCGGCCGGGTCTCGAGGCGATAACGGCGCTCGGCATTTTGATAGCCGGGTCCTTCAACCGGCTGGGTGGGGAAGCAGATTTCGACGGCGCTGCCGGTCCAGCGCGCCTGCACGGTGAGGCGGGGATTGGGCTGCGTTGGATCAGTGCCGGCGACATACTCGTCATAGTCGCGCATGCCATCGCCATCGCTGTCGCTGTGGGTTCCGGCCGCAGTCATGTTCCCAAACCAGCGCCCTTCCCAACTGTCCGGCAGCAGATCCTCGTCCGTGTCGGGCTCATCCGGCGCGGTGGCGCCGGCGTGCACGGGGGGCAACAGGCTTTTGACGGCGCCAGGGCTCAGCTCGAAGGCGATGAACCCGCCGGTGCGGGCGGTGCGGGTGGCCTGGAGCTGGGCGAGGAAGGCGTCCGGCTCGAGCACGTAGGCGCCGATGCCGGGATACAGGGGGATGCGTCCCGCCGCAAATCCCAGTTGCTGCGCCACCAGGTTGGTGAATTGGCTCAAGCTGGTCGTGTAATCCATTGGGCACACAAAATCCAGAATCCCGTCTGCAATCCACTGCCGCCAATCCTGGCCCACCCCGTCGTAGGCGCTGGCCGCGTCCGGAAAAACCGCCGCGGATACCCGCACGCCGGGCTTGATCGCCTTGGTGCCGGCATAAACCGCCGCCACCAGCCGCGTGATTTGGGCGCGGCGCCAGTTCAGGAAGGCGGTGCGCAGAGGCCCGGCGGCCAGAACGTCGGCCGGCCAGTTGGCTGCCGTCTGGCCGGTCTGGCTTTGAAATCGCGCGCCGCAACCCGCGCAATAGCAGTAGTCTGAACCTGGATATCGGATGTAGTCGAAGTGAATGCCATCCACGGGGTAATTGCGCACCACCTCGAGCATCGAGTTGGTCTCCAGGGCCAGGTTGTCGGGATGCGAGGGGCAGAGCCAGTCGGTCGGCTGGCCGCTGCTTGATACCTGGGTCCGGCCTGCCGCCCGCAGCGCGTCAACGTAAGATTGCGGCGCGCCGCTCAACCGCCAGTTTACCTTCCAAACATGGACCTCGAGTCCGCGGGCGTGGGCGGCGTTGACGCACGCCTGAATCTGGTCGCCGTAATTCGTGTAATCCGCCGAGCGCGGCAGCACCGCGCTGTTGTAATGCGCCAGCCCGCCCCACAGCATGTTGGGAAAGACGGCCGTGAAGCCGTTGGTGGCCAGGGCGTCAATCGCCGCCGCCCAATTGCCGGGATAAGGTCCGGTGGCATGGTGCTCCCACATCGCCCGGAATTCCGGGGTCACCGGTTTCAACGACAGGTAATAGGCCTGCTTCAAGCGAGCCTGGGCCGAATGCGCCGCCTCGACCGCCTCCGCGTAGTTCGTCCGTGTCACCGCCAGCAAAGCGCGGCTCCGCTCCGCGGCGGCGGCCGCCAGTTCGGCCTCGACCCGCGCCGCGCGCAGCGTGGTTCGCGCGGCCTCGCGGATGCCGGCCTCGGCTTGGGCGTAACCCGGATACGGCCCCAGCCGCCCGATGGATTCAATCGCGCCGCTGGCGGCCGTGGGCCAGGCGTCCGGGAGGAACCAGCCCAACAAGCACAGCAACGCGTAGCTTTTGTTTTCCGCATCGTCGCCCAACAACACGTGCGACACGAAATACCCGTGGTCGCTCCGCACCCATGCCGCCCGGCCCGTGGACACGCCGCGGCTGTCCTCCCACGTGGCAATGACCCGCGAATTGAGCGTGCCGTTTGGAACCGCGAAGGTGATGTTCCAGGACGCCTGTTGCACGCGGCTCGGCAGCGCGGGAATCGCCGGGTCTGAAAACACCCACGTCGCGTAATCGCCCTGCGCCCAACCGGTCCGGCGGACTCCAAGGAGCGGCTCCATCCGCGACGGGAGCAGGTAATAAACCAGCAGCTTGCCTCCGGCGGCCACGAAGTTCTCCAAGGCGGTCCACTCATTGCTCGAGATGTTTTCATTGTAAGGCAGCACCACCAGGCGAGCCCCCGCGAGCAGGCCGCCTTCGACCTCCGCGCGCGACACCACGCCGCATTCCAATCCGTAACGGCCCAGCCAGTCCCGGTGCCGGTCAAGGGTCTGCTGCACGATGTCGGGATTGCTGGTCAGGGCGTCCCGCAGCAGCAGCACCTCGGGGGTGTAGGCCCGCAATTCCCGCAAGGCGAGATACGTGTTGCGGGATGCCCCTTTCCAGGGCGAAAGACGAATGCCATCCACCTTGTCCCAACCCGCCGGCGTGCCCTCCGGCGTGAATTCGCTCCGGGTGAACCGCAGCCGCTGCCAGCCGGCCTGGCTGAGGGAAACCGGCCGCCCGTACCAGCCAGCTCCGGAACGGAAATAGAGGGTAAAATGCGAAATGGCGCCCGGGTCCGGGGCGAACAATTCGAGGGCGAAATCCGTATAAGCGGCCAGGTTCAAAGTCACCGACCGGTCCCAGTAGCAGCGTCCCTCGCGCGTGGCAAAATCGCACGGCAACGTCATCACGGTTTCCTCGCCCCACTCCCCCGACATGGCCATGGTCACCGGCGGCGCGCTGACGGCACTCCACGCCCAGCGCGCGGTCGTCGTGCTCGGGTAGGCGAAATCGTCAATCACCAGCGGCGCGCCGAGACTCAGGAGCTGGCTGGCCATCAACAAGCCGGCCACCCAAGCCCGCCTCAACCGCCCACCCCCGCCGCGGCCGTGGAATGCTGATGCCGGCCTGTTCAAACCTGCACGGGGCCGCGGTTTCATGGGCTCACTTCGGTTCAAAACATCCCAGCCTGAACCGCGGCCTCAGCGGGTTCGCTCAATCAATGCCACCCGGCCATCGAAATCGGTCGCCAGGACCCGGTCCGCGCCCAAGGGCACCAGCGTGTTGACAATCCCCACCCCCAGTTTGTGCTGCCACCGAATCTCCCCGCTCCGGCTGTCGAGGGCATAAACGACGCCGTTCTTGGTCCCGTAGAAGACGGTGCCGTCCTTCTCGGCCAGCATGGCCGAGTTGATGTCGTATCCGAAGCCGGCATTGTTCCGCCAGACCAGAACCGGCGTTTCGGCGTCGGTCGCAAACGCGTAAAAGTAATCGTTCATGGCGCGGACATGGACCCGGCGCCCGTCCTCGGACAATCCGATGCTTTCGCGAACCACATACTCACCCGTGCGCCAGACCTGCCGGCCGTTCCTGGCCTCGAGGGCGGTCATTTGACGGTCCGGTGCCACCACGAAAACTTTCCCCGCGGCGCCGACGGGCCAGCAAGCCGCCGGCGACAGCAAATCGCCAGCCTTGTCCCCTTTCCATCTCCACAGCAATTCGCCAGACCGGGCATCGAGCGCGTAAAGGTGTTGGTCCCACGCGCCGAAAATCACCTTGCCTTCGTAAACCAGCGGCCGGGTTTCGACAAAACCCCGCACCCCATCAAATTCCCACCGCGTCCGCCCTGACTGAAGGTCCAAGGCCCGGAATTTGCCCTCGCTGGAACCCAAATAGACCACGCCGTTGGTGACGGCCGGGCACGCCACGATGGGCCGGCTGGTTTTCCGGCGCCAGGCGACTTTCCCGGAGGCGGCGCGCAAGGCATACACCGTGCCGTCCGTCGAGGGCACAATCACCAGCCCCTCCGCCACGGCGGGGGTGGAATAGACCGCCCCGCGGGTCCGGTACTTCCAGACGGGTTCGCCGTTATCCAGGTCCAGGGCGTAAAGTGTGCCGGAGGCGTCGCCGACCACCGCCAGGTTTTCCCACACCGCGGCGCTGCTGGCGATGGTGTAGCCCGTGTCAAAGCTCCAGCGCGGCCGGACTTCGGGATGGCGGGCATTTATGGAAAAATCGGGACGCGGATATTGGCTTGTGTCGGAAGTGTAATCGCGCAGCCCCAGCGGCACCGAATGCCAGGCCGGTTTGGTCTCCCGGCCGGGAATCCGCTCCGAAAACGTCATGGCGCCGCCGTTCACCTCGACCAGGTTGTAGCCGCCCACCTCGGCCCGTGCCCGCAGGTTCGAGCGGCCCATGACGCCCGGCACCCCTTCAAAGGAAAGTTTGCGGTTGGAATGGCCGTGACCGCACAGCACCACCTGCACGTTGTGACGCTTGAGCTGGTCCAGCACCACGAACCAGTTCGCGATGCCGTTGTCTATCGGATAATGGGTTACGAAAATGACCGGCTGGTTCGGCCGCTTCAACTGCTTCAGGGTGTGTTCCAGCCAGCGCACGTCCTGCGGCGCCCAATGCCCGTCGCCCATTTTCATCAACGGTCCCTGGTGCAGCCCGATGAACCGATAACCCCCGTGGTCAAATACGAATCGGTCAGCCCCCCACAGCCGCGCCACATCCGTTGCCCCCGACTCCGACCACTTGGTGTCATGGTTGCCAGGCAGCACATAACACGGCACCTTCAGCTCCCTCAGAATCGCCTGGGTCAGGCGCAAGTGCTCCAGCGAGCCGTACTCGGTGAGGTCGCCGGAAACCACCACGAAACTCAGACCGGTCAGGCTGTTGATGTCGCGGACGGACGCGCGGAGGTCGTCGGCTGCGGTTTGCGAACCGACGTGGGTGTCGCTCAGCCACGCAAACCGAAACGAAGCGGGTGCCGCCCAAAGCCACCCCGGCAGGAACAGCAGCGCGAAAACCAGGCTCGAGAACAAGCGACGACGCATAACCCAGTTTCGGCGGGCACCGCCGCCTTGGCAAGTGAATCAATCCCCTTCTTGACCGGCCTGATGGCGGGTGGGGACGACTTCCCCGTCGCCCCTGGTCTCCGGCCCCGCGCGCCCGCTCAGGATTGGCGAAGATACTCGTCAATCGCCGCCGCCGCCCGTTTGCCGTCGCCCATGGCCAGAATGACCGTGGCGGCGCCGCGGACGATGTCGCCGCCGGCGAAAACGCCCGGCAGGTTGGTCATGCCTTTTTCGTCCACGATAATGTTGCCCCATTTGTTGAGCTTGAGCTCGGGGCAGGTGGAGGTCAGCAGCGGATTGGCGCGGGTGCCGATGGCCACCACGACGATGTCGCAGGGAATGACAAACTCGGAGGCCGGGATGGGGACGGGACGGGCGCGGCCGGAGGCGTCGGGCTCGCCCAGTTGCATCCGCACGCACTTGAGGCCGGTGACCCAATGTTTGTCGTTGCCGATCACCTCGACCGGCGCCACCAGGAACTCAAACTGGATGCCCTCCTCCTCCGCGTGATGAATTTCCTCGGCGCGCGCCGGCATCTCTTTGCGCGTCCGGCGGTAAATGATCATGGAAGTCTCGGCGCCGATGCGCTTGGCGGTGCGTGCCGCGTCCATGGCCACGTTGCCCCCGCCCACGGTGGCCACGCGTTTGCCGATGAGGACGGGGGTGTCCGCCCGCGGAAACTGGTAGGCCGCCATGAGGTTGACCCGGGTGAGGTATTCGTTGGCGGAATAAACGCCCTTGAGGTTCTCGCCGGGGATTTCCATGAACACCGGCAACCCGGCTCCGTTGGCGATGAACACGGCATCGAAGGCCTGGCGCAATTCCGGCAGGGTGTAGGTGCGGCCGATGACGGTGTTGCAGAGAATCTTGACGCCGGCCGCCTCGAGCCGCGCCACCTCGGCTTCGACAATTTTCTTGGGCAGACGAAATTCCGGGATGCCGTAAACCAGCACCCCGCCCGGTTTGTGCAACGCCTCGTAGAGGGTGACGTCGTGCCCGCGCTTGACCAGCTCGCCGGCGGCGGTCAACCCGCCGGGGCCGGCGCCGACGATGGCCACGCGTTTGCCGGTGCGCGGGGCCACCACCATCGGCACCTGGTCGGCATGGTCACGAGCCCAATCCCCCACGAACCGCTCGAGGTAACCAATCGCCACCGGCAGGCCTTTGTGCCCGCGGATGCACTCGACCTCACACTGCGTCTCCTGCGGGCAGACCCGCCCGGTGATGGCCGGCAGCGCGTTGTCGTCCAGCAAGGACCGCGCCGCGCCGGCCAGGTCGCCCTCCGACAGCAGTTCGATAAAACGCGGAATGTTCACCATGACCGGACATCCCGCGACGCACTTCGGGTCCCGGCATTGGAGGCATCGCTCGGCTTCGATCAGCGCCACCTTCTCGGGCAGACCGAGGTTCACTTCGTTGAAGTTGGTGTTCCGAATCAGCGGGTCCTGTTCCAGCATTTTTTGCCGGTCCAGTTGCAGTCGTTGCTTGGTCGTCAACTTGGAGCTCACAATCGCAAGGGAAAGAGTTTTGGAACTCGGCCGCGCACGGTGCCCTCAGCGCAGGCCAATCCGGCAGGCGCCGTCCTCGCACGCGGCATTGGCCGCCTGTTCGAATTCGCGGTAGGTGGTCAGGCGGTCCATGAGGAGGTCGAAATCCACCAAGTGCCCGTCAAACTCGGGGCCGTCCACGCACGCGAACAGCGTCTGGCCGCCCACGGCGACGCGGCACCCGCCGCACATGCCCGTGCCGTCCACCATCACCGGATTGAGCGAGACAATCGTGCGCACGCCCAGCGGCCGGGTCAGGTTCACCACCGCCCGCATCATCGGCACCGGGCCCACCGCATACACGATGTCAATCCCCCCGGCCGCCAACGCCTCCCGCGCGGCGTCGGTGACGAACCCCCGCCGGCCGTAACTGCCGTCGTCGGTGCAAACGATCACCTCGCCCAGCGCGCGCAGCTCTTTCTCGAAGATAACCCACTCCTTGCTACGGCCGCCGATGACGCTCAGCACGCTGACGCCCCGCCGGTGCAATCCCTGCGCGATCGGATGCACAACCGCCGTTCCCACCCCGCCCCCGATGCACAGAGCGCGGCCCGAGGCAATCAGCTCGGTGGGTTTGCCCAGCGGACCGGCAATGTCCGCAATGGCCTCTCCCGGCTCGAGCGCCACCAGGTCCCGCGTGCTCTTGCCCACCGCCTGAATGACCAGGGCGATGGTCCCCGCCTCCGGATCGGCGTCGGCAATCGTCAACGGAATCCGCTCGGCCCCTTCGGCGCGGTGGACAATCACAAACTGGCCGGGCTGCCGAATCCGGGCCAGGCGCGGCGCCTCAACATCCAGCCGGGTCACGTTGGGGCTGAGACGGGCTTTTGAAACTATTTTGTGCATACTATAAACCGAACCGCGGCGGCGGGCGCGATGCCCCGGGCTGCCTGGCCCGGGCTCGACCCGGGCGGACAATCCCGGCTGCCAGCCGCATAAGCCGGCAAGATACTGCCAATCAGCTTTCCCAAGTCAACTCTCTTGCGCCCCGCGCCCGCCCGGCCCCGGCCCGGGCCTGCCGGAGCGGGACGCCTTGAAGCGGAATGCGCGCTCGAAGGCCTGAACGCGCGGGAAAACGCCGCAGTCCTGCCGGAACGTTTGTTTGGCGTTCCCGTTTTGGCGCGGGCGGGGAGAGGTGTTCCCTTAATCGAGCAGGCGTGGGCGTTCCTGAAAGACCTTCAGAATCAGTTCGCCGAAGATGGTGTTGGCCCAGGCGAACCAGGCGCGGGTGAACTTCGTCGGGTCATCCTTGTGGAAGGCTTCATGCATGAAGCCGGTTCCGGCATGGGTTTTTTGGAGGGTCACCAGGCAGCGCCGGATCTCCCGGTCGTCGGTGCTGGTCAGCCCCTGCACGATCAAGCCCAGTGGCCAGATCATGTCCATGCCCACGTGGGGGCCACCCGGGCCGTCGGCTGCCTTGCCTTGGCAGTAGTAGGGGTTGGCGTCGGACAGCACGAGCTGGCGGGTGTTGCGGTAAACCCGGTCCCCGGGTTTGACGGCCCCCAGATACGGCAATGACAGCAGACTGGGGACGTTGCCGTCATCAATACAGTAGTAGTTGCCAAACGCATCCACCTCGTAGGCGTAAACCCGGCCGAACCGGGCGTGGTTCACGATGGCATGGCGCTGGAGCGCCTGCTCGACTTCGCCGGCCAGCGCGCGGCACTGGGCCGCGGTGTCTTTGTCCCGGTGGATGGTCTCGACCATTTCGGCCGCCTGGCGGAGGCTGACCACGGCGAAGAAATTGGCCGGCACCAGGAACGGAAAGATGGTCGCATCGTCGCTGGGACGGAAGATGGAAAAGATCAAGCCGACCGGCTTGGCCGGATTGCCGTAGCCGCGGCCGGCGACGGTGTCGGTTTGCGTCTCGGTGCGGCGCTGGAAGCGGTAGGGGCCCCGGCCGGTCTTGCGCTGCTGTTCCCGGAAGGTTTGCAGGGTCAGCCGCAGGGCGTCGCGCCAGGCGGCGTCGAACGGGGCGGTATCGCCCGTGTGCTTCCAATAGTGGTAGGCAAGCCGGATGGGATAACAGAGCGAGTCAATTTCCCATTTGCGTTCATGGACGCCGGGCTTCATTTCGGTGAGGTCGCTTTTCCAGTGGCTGACCTTGGATTCATCCTTGTAGAACGCGTTGGCGTAGGGGTCCTTGAGGATGCAGCGGGTCTGGCGGTTGATGACCCCGGCAATCAACTGCTGGAGGGCGGGGTCCTCTTTCATCAGCGGCAGATACGGCCAGACCTGCGCCGTGCTGTCCCGCAGCCACATGGCGTCAATATCGCCGGTGATGACGTAAGTGTCGGGGCGGCCGTCGAGCACCTCAAACTCCACCGTCGTGTCCAGGGTGTTGGGGAAGCAGTTCTCAAACATCCAGCCCAATTCCTTGTTGCCGATGGAGGAGCGGACCCGCTGAATGGTCCGCTCGACGGCCGGGCTCTTGAACTTCCTTTTGGCCTCCGGAATGCGGACGACGGGGAAGCCGGCTTCGGCGGCGCGCGCGCTCGTGCCGAGGACCAGGGCCGAAGCGGCCAGGGACGTGGTGCGGATGAATTCGCGTCGGTTCATAAACGGGAGGTCTCTACTTGGAGTCGAGTTTTTGGAGCGCAAAGGCGCAGGCGCCAATCGCCACCGCCTCACTGGTGCCCAGCCGCGACATGCCCACGCCGATCCGCGCCAGGGGGTCGTAGCGCAGCTTGCGGTTGGTGCCGGGCACCGTGATCTCCCGCGTTTGACCGCGGACAAATTGCTCACGCTGCGCCGGGTCCTCCAGGTTGAAGGCCACCTGAACGAGGCGCCGGAACCGGGTTCCGTTGGGCGCGATGTAGGTACCGTTGAGCTCATCCACCAGCGCCGGCAGGAACAGCGGCCACGAACCCGACACCCCCCCTCCAATCACCGCCAGTCCGTCTATCAGCGTCAGGGCTTGGGCCATGGCGTCTCCCACCACTTCACCCAGCCGCCGAAATGCCTCCCGGGCTGCTGCCTGGTTCCCGGGCGCCTTCCCTTGGGCAATGTCGAACAGCACTTTCGGCTCCGGCACCTGGTCGAACGGCACCCCGGCCTGCTCGGCGTACGTGCGCCGGACCGCCCGGATGCTCGCGCCTTCCTCGGCATTGGTTTGCGGGGCGAGTTTGTTGCGGAGCAGCCAGATTTCCCCCGCCATCGAGTTGTCCCCGATGAACAGTTGGCCGTCGCGCACGATGCCGCCTCCGAACCCGGTCCCCAGTGTGACCCCAAAGAGATTCTTGAACCGCCGGGGACTTCCGGCCTTTTCGAGCAAGCCGTTCACATACGGCAGAAAGCCTGCAATCGCCTCCCCGTACACAAACAGGTCTCCGTCGTTGTTGATGAAGGTGGGGATGCCGAACTGGTGCTCAAGCATCGGGCCCAGGGCGACTCCCCCGCGGAACCCCGGCAGATTGCCCAGGTCGCCAATGACCCCGTTGGGATAGTCGGCGGGCGCGGGAAAGGCGAAGCTGATCGCCACCGGGGGCGCGGGGCACTGTTTCTTGATGCGGGTAAAACCCTCGACGAGGTTCGCCAGGCAACGGTCAAGGTTGTCGCCGTTGGCAGGCAACGTGACGGTCTCGGTGACCGGCTGCATGCCGCGCATGGCGGTGAAGCGGAAGTTTGTGCCGCCGGCGTCGAGGGTCATGACGATGCGTTGATCAGGTGTCTTGCTCATAAAAGGTGGAGTGTGCTGCCGAGTTAAAGTCGCGAACAATGAATCGGGACGGGACGCCGCCAGCCGGCATTCCCTCTCCCTTGGTTATGCGATGGCGGCGGGGGGTTCCGCAACGGGCCCGGCTGGCTTCCTCCCGCCTTTAAGGGAAAGCAGAAACAGGTAGGCGAAGCAGGCGGCGGGAACGACAAACGCCAGGGACTTGAGCGGGCCGACAAACTTGCTCATGATGAGGGGAACAATCGCCCCGCCGGAGATGGCCATGCACATCAAGCCGCTCAGTTCGTTGGCGCACTGGGGTTTTTCCTCAACGGTGATCGAGAACAGCATGGGCCAAATGTTGGCAAATCCCAGCCCGGCCGCAAACACACCGGGAATGGCCAGCGTGGGCGACCCGGTCATGATGGCTCCCGCCCCCACGAGCCCAAGTAGAGCGGAAAGCCGGAAACACGTGCGCGCGCTCATCACCGTCAGCAGCACGCCGCCCAGCAGCCGGCCGATGGTCAGCAGCAGAAAAAACATGGCGGGGCCAAACTTGCTGGCCGTTTCCTCGCTCACCCCCATCTCCTTCAGACCTGGAAAGAGAAATCGTCCCATCGAGGCTTCGGCGCCCACGTACAAAAAGATGCCCAGGACCGCCAGGAAGAAAACCGGTTGCTTCAGCAGGCCGAGGCTCGACCCGATGCTGGGCGGCACCTCCGCCTTGCTCTCCTGCACGCGCACCAGCAGCACCCCGACAAAGGCGACCGACATGAGAATGAAGAACAGGGGAAAGGTGCCCCGCCAGCCCATGCTGGCGAAAAACGCAATCGAGGTGACTGCGGTGACCAGGTAGGTCGAAGCGGTGCTGCCGATGCCTTTGATGCCCTGGGCAAAAGCCAGGTTGCGGCTGTAGTGGCCGGCCGCGCTCACGTCACGCATAATCGGGTTCCCGGAAACCTGGAGAAACGTCGTGCCGATCCCGAGCAGAAAGATGCAGCCCAGCAGCACCGGGAAGGCCGGCGCCTGCAGCGACGGAATCAAACAGGCCACCGCGTTCAGCCCCAGCCCCAGGAGCAGGAGCTTCTTCTTGCCAATCCGCGCCGCCAGCAGTCCCCCCGGCACGCTGAAAATCGCAAACGCGATGAACACGAAAAAGGGCAGCAGCGTGGACATCACTTTGCTGACCTGGTAGTGCTTTTCCACGGCATCCGACATCGGCCCCATCGCATCAGCCAGACCCATGAGGAAGAAAGCGAGAAAAATCGGCAGCGTTCGCATGTGGCGGTTCCTGTTCAGTTAGTTGTTGGTTGTCGCTTGTTCAAGTGAAGCAATTCAGGGCTCACACATTGAGCCATGGACGCGGGCTTGGCAATGCGATTTTGAACCCCGGCGGCGGGCAGGGTTGGGACCGCCGCCAGTGGCGGGCCGGAACCGCGTTGGCTTCGGGCAAAGACGGCCGGGTCCGACGGAGGGCAAAACGCGGATTGCGCCGGAGGGGGATTTCCGCTATGGCTGCGGGTAATGATTTGATCGCGGGCTGGCAACGTCCCTAATGGAGCTGGATTCCAGGGGAGGCGCCCCGCCCGCGATCCAGCAACCCATGGCTTGACTTATGAATATGCAGCACACTCTGGCGGTGTTTGTTGGCGTGGTTTTGACGGCGGCGCCCGCCGCGGCCGGTTCGCTTCATCCGGTGCAACTGCCGCTGCCCCTGGTCGGGACGGCGGAGCACGGCCACGCCTACCCCGGCGCGACCGTGCCCTTCGGCATGGTGCAGCTTAGCCCGGACACCACCATTCAAGGCTGGGATGGCGCCTCGGGGTATCACTACAGCGACAGTGCCATCCGCGGCTTCAGCCACACGCACCTGGCGGGCACCGGTGTTGGTTGTCTGGGTGACGTGTTGCTCATGCCCACCCTCGGGGACGTGCGGCTCGACGCGGGGTCGCCGGGCAACGGTTATACCTCGCGATTCTCTCATGCGGAGGAGGAGGCCACCCCCGGTTATTACCGGGTCTTCCTTCAGGACCCCCAAGTCACGGCCGAGCTGACCGCCACGGCCCGCTGCGGCTTCCACCGCTACACGTTCCCGGCGGCCAATCCCGCCAACTTCGTGCTCGATCTGGTCCACGGCATCGCCAATCGCGCGGTCGAAGCCACCCTCAACATCGAGGACGACACCACGCTCAGCGGCTCGCGCATTTCCGAGGGCTGGGGCGGGCGCCGCGCCGTTTATTTTGTGATGCGGTTCTCCAAACCGTTCGCCGCCTTCGGCATTGAACAGAACAAACAGCGGCTGGCGGAGGGCACCCGCAGCGGCCAGGGACGCGAGCTCAAGGGCTTTGTCCAGTTCCAGACCCGGGCGAAGGAGCAAATCCTCGTCAAAGTCGGCATCTCGGGAACCGGCATCGAAGGGGCGAGAAAGAATCTGGCCGCGGAAATTCCGGGATGGAACTTCAACCAGGTGCGGGCGGCGGCCGTCCGGCAATGGCGGGACATGCTGGACCTGGTGCGCGTGGAGACATCGGATTCCAGGACCCGGAACACGTTCTATGCCAATCTGTACTTGAGCTGCCTGGCGCCGATTCTTTTCAACGATGTGGACGGCACTTACCGCGGGATGGACCGCCAGAACCACCCCAACCCCGGTTTCCAGAACTACACGATTTTTTCGCTGTGGGACACCTACCGCGCGGAACATCCGCTCCTGACCCTTCTCCAGCCGGGGCGGGTGGACGACATGATTCAATCCATGCTGGCGGAGTATCGCGAATCGGGGCTGCACACCACGCCGATCTGGCCGCTCTGGGGCAATGAAACCTGGTGCATGATTGGCTACCACTCCGTGCCCGTGATCGTGGATGCCTGGCTTAAAGGCTTCCGCGGGTTCGACGCCGAGGCTGCCTACCAGGCGATGCGGGACACCGCCATGCAGGACCGCAACGGCCTCAAGGATTACCGCGAGCTGGGCTATGTGGCCTCGAAACCCCGCGCTGAGGCCACCTCGCGCACGATCGAATACACGGTGGACGACTGGTGCCTGGCCAAAATGGCCGAGGCGCTGGGGCACCCGGAAGACGCCCGCCTCTTCTACCGGCGTTCGGCCAATTACCGGAACCTGTTCGATCGCAGTGTTGGGTTCTTCCGCGGCCGCAAAGCCGACGGTTCGTGGCGCTCTCCCTTCGTGCCCAACGCCCTGGTGGGCGACGAATACACCGAGGCCGACGCCTGGCAGTACGCCTTCGGTGTCCAGCATGATGTGCCCGGCATGATTTCGCTTTACGGCGGCGACGAGGGCTTTATCCGGAAGCTGGACGGCCTGTTCACCGCCGACTCCACCATCCAAACCGAAATCCCCGACATCACCGGCCTCATCGGCCAATACTCCCAAGGCAATGAGGCCTGCCACCATGTTGCCTACCTCTACCCTTACGCCGGCGCCCCTTACAAGACTCAGCAGCGCGTCCGCCAGATCATGGCCTCTTTCTTCAATGACACCCCCGCCGGCCAGTGCGGCAACGTGGACTGCGGCCAGATGTCCGCATGGTATGTCTTCAGCGCGCTGGGCTTCTACCCCGTCAACCCCGCCGCGGGCATCTACATCCTCGGCAGTCCCGTCGTCAACAAAGCTGTGATCTCCCTCGACGCCCGGAAATACCGCGGCCGCAAGTTCACCCTCGTGGCCGAGCACAACAGCCCGGAGAATGTTTACATCCAGTCCGCCTGGCTCAACGGCAAGCCGCTGGAGCAAGCCTGGATCACCCACGACCAGATTGTGGCCGGCGGCACGCTCCGCCTGGTCATGGGCCCGAAACCCAACCTCGACTGGGGCCGCGCCCCGTCCGCGCGCCCGCCCGCCACCATGCCGGCCGGATTCCAGTATCCCGAACTGCCCCCGCCGGCGGAGGACAAACCCATTGTGTTTAATCTCCCCATCCGCATTGTCTGCGGGTCCGACGAGCCGGTCGGGCCGTTCGTGCCCGACCCCACGATGTTCATGGGCCACGTCAACCAGCGCACGGCGGCCATTGACACCAGCGCACCCGATGCCGCCCCGGCGGGGGTCTATCAGAGCGAGCGTTATGGACGCGATTTCTCGTATGTTTATCCGGTGCCGAAGGACGGCCGCTACCTCGTGAGACTGCATTTCGCGGAGATTTTCGACGACGGCCCCGGACGCCGTCTGGAGAACATCTACATCAACGGCCGGATCGTTCTGAAGGATTTTGATATCTTCGCCGCCGCCGGGGGCTTGAACAAAGCCATCGTCAAGGAGTTCTCCGACATCCAGCCCGACGACCGCGGCAACATCGTGGTTCGGGTTACCACCACTCCCGAAAGCCCGGATAAGAATGCCAAGCTCAGCGGCTTGGAGATTCTGCCGGCGCAAAAGCTGTAACTGCGCCGGCGGCGGGATACGCGATCAGACCCTCGGCGCGCACGGGCCGGGAGCGGCGGCCGCTGCTTGCACGGCCATTAACAGCCTGCGATTCATTCAAAGGATTCAAACGCCCGCTTGACCTCGTTCCGCGCCTCCGGTAGGTTGCCAAATCAGAGATCGTCGTTTTATGGATAATTTCCTGGTACCAATGGTGGTCGAACAGACCGGTCGAGGCGAGCGCGGTTATGATATTTACTCGCGCCTGCTGGTGGACCGGATTGTCTTCCTCGGAACACCGGTGGATGACATGGTGGCGAACCTGATCATCGCCCAGCTTCTGTTTCTGCAGATGGCCGATCCCAAGAAAGACATTCACCTCTACATCAATTCCCCGGGGGGGAGCGTCACGGCGGGGCTGGCGGTGTACGACACCATGCAGTTCCTGACCTGCGATGTGAACACCTACTGCATCGGCCAGGCCGCCAGCATGGGCGCCGTGCTGCTCTGCGGCGGCACCAAAGGCAAACGCTATGCGCTGCCCAACTCCAACATCATGATCCATCAGGTGATCGGCGGCGCGGAAGGCGCCGCCAGCGACGTCGAAATCCGCGTCCGGTACATGCTTCGCCTCAAGCAGCGCCTCAACAGCATCATCGCCCGCCACACCGGCCGCACTGTCGAGCAGGTTGAAAAGGATTGCGACCGCGACAATTTCATGACCCCCGAGGAAGCCAAAGCGTACGGCCTGGTGGACGAAGTGGTGCAATCCCGCAAGGAAATCTCCACCCTCGCCGAACGCGCCACCAGCCTCGCGGACAAGAAGGAATAACCCCATGGCCCGCCCCACGAGCCTGACGCTCTGCAGCTTCTGCGGGAAGTCCCACGCCGAGGTCAAAAAGCTCATCGCCGGCCCCGGCGTTTATATTTGCGACAACTGTGTGCTGCTGTGCAAGCAGGTGCTCGAGAAGGAGTTCGCCACCCAGAACCGCAAGGCCGCGCCCCGCGTCCAGGTCCCCAAACCCGCCGAGATCAAACGCCAGCTTGACGCCCGTTGCATCGGACAGGAGCACGCCAAGAAGACGCTGGCCGTCGCCGTCCATAATCACTACAAGCGCATCGCGCAGGAGGCCGCGCGCGCGGCGGAGGACGAGGCCGGGGCCGCCGCGGATCGCCACGCGGAGGTCGAGATCGAAAAGAGCAACATCCTCATGATTGGCCCGACCGGCTCGGGCAAAACCCTCTTGGCCCGCACGTTGGCTCAAATCCTGGACGTGCCCTTCGCCATTGCCGACGCCACCACCCTCACCGAAGCGGGATATGTCGGCGAGGACGTCGAAAACATCGTCCTGCGCCTCCTCCAAAACGCCGATTACGACGTCAAACGCGCCCAGCGCGGCATCGTCTATATTGACGAAATCGACAAAATCGCCCGCAAAACCGAAAATGTTTCCATCACCCGCGATGTTTCGGGCGAAGGCGTGCAGCAGGCCCTGCTCAAGATTCTCGAAGGCACCGTCTGCAACGTTCCGCCCCAGGGCGGACGCAAACACCCGCAGCAGGAATACATCCGCGTGGATACCTCCGATATCCTCTTCATCTGCGGCGGGGCGTTTGTCGGCCTCGAGCGCATCATCCAGCGGCGCCTCGGCAAACACGTGATGGGTTTCCGCGCCGTCGAAGACGGCCTCAAGGCCGCCGCCATCAACCGCCAGGAAATTCTCCAATATGTCGAGCCCGAGGACCTCCTGGCGTTCGGCTTCATCCCCGAGTTCATCGGGCGGCTGCCCATGGTGACCGTCCTGGCGGAATTGACCGAGGCCCAGTTGGTTTCCATCCTCACCGAAACCCGCAACGCCCTCACCAAACAATATGCCAAGCTCATGGCCATGGAAGGGGTGGAACTGGAGTTTTCGGAAGACGCCCTGCACGAGCTCGCCGCCCTGGCCATCAAAAAGGGCACCGGCGCCCGCGCCCTGCGCAGCCTCCTCGAACGCCTGATGCTGGACATCATGTACGACGTCCCCAGCAGCGACGACATCGTCCATGTCAACATCACCAAGGCCGTCGTCGCCGGCGAGTCCAAACCCCTCATCCGCCGCAAACCTGGCCGCGCCGCCGCCTGATCTCGAGCCCCGGAAAGAGCTCAGCTTCCGGTGGCGAGAATCTCTTTGCGATAAATGCGGTAGGTTTTGTATGGCCGGCCGCCGATGCCCTCCAGCACACGCCGCATCATGACGTTGTCCTCCAGAATCCACGAAGCCTCCGACTCGCGGACTCCCGCCTTAAATCCCACCTTCAAACCCTCGATCAACAAAGCCGATTCCAACCCTCGTGAGCGGTATTTCTCCTTCACGCCCAGTGTGAGAACGCGGGTTCTTTGCGGCCGTTTCCACCCCAGCAGATAGGGAACGAAGCCGGCCAGCTTGGGAGTCAGCAACCGGCCTCGCAACGGCTTGAGCGCGACATTGAAATCAGGCAAAGCCAGGAGAAAACCCACCGGTTCGGGCCCCGCCTCGGCCAGCCACACCAGCCCTTCCATCAACAAGGGCTTCAGCCGCGCAGCCATGAAATTCACTTCCGAATCGGTCATGGGGACGAACCCCCAGTTGTCCTGCCAGGCTTCGTTATAGACCTCTTTGACCTTGGCCAGGTCCTGGTCAAGGGTCCGGCGGAGGATCGGGCGGAACGTCAGGCCGCCATGCCGTTTCTTCACCTTGTCGGCAATTCGAATGAGGCGCTCCAGCGGGATGTGGTTGAGGTCAAAATGGTAGGCCAGCAGGTCCTTGGCCTTGACAAACCCCTCGCGTTCGATGAGCGCCGGATAGTAGGGCGGGTTGTAGCTCATCATGAACACTGGATCGGAGTCGAAGCCGTGGATCAAGAGACCGCACTCGTCGTTGGTCGTGGGGTTCATCGGCCCCAACAAGCCGCCGCAGCCCTCCCCGGCCGCCCACTGCTCCACCGCGGCAAACAGCCGCCGGCTCGCCTCGGCATCGTTCACGCACTCGAAAAAGCCGAAGAACGCCTCGCGCCGGCCGGCCAGCTTGCAGTGGGACTCGTCCAAAATGCCCGCGATCCGTCCCACGTCCCGCCCATTCCGGGAGGCGATCCAAAGCCGCATCCGCGCATGCTCAAACAAGGGATTGGCATCGGTGAACACCTTCTTCAGGTCCATCAGCAGCGGCGCCACCCAATGCGGATCGCCGTCGTAAATGCCGTAACCGACATTCAAAAACCGGCTGACTTCCCGCGGGTGCCGCGACAACGGGATGATGCGTAGTTCGTCGTTCACTGCTCCACCAAACTCCGGCGGGGCGTCAACCGCCGCCGCGCGCGCCAAGGGTGGCCGATGGAGGCCGCCGCGTCAATCCAAAGGGCCGCCTGAAAAGCCGGGGCAGCAGGGGGCCAACCCGGCGCCTGCCGGGGTGCCCTGGAGTCAGGCCCCCGACTGGACCAGCTCATGGCGAACGGGTTTTTTGGGTGAAAAAAGAGATTGCGAAACTGTGCGAAAAAGCGATTGTTCGACGTCGAGAATATGGAGCGGGTGGTGTCACGCGAAGTGACTCGCGCCAGCCGATATTATGAAAAGTCCAAAGTCGAATTCTGCCGAACTTCTCCGATCCAGGCTTTCGTCCTTTTGCGCCCGCCGCTGGCTGGCCGTGGCCCTGTTGTTGGTTGCGGGCCCCACCCTTTGGGGCGCGGCCTTCCGTTTCCAGCCGGTGAACGAAAAATCCCTCGGCTTGTGGGAGGGGGCGCAGCCGGTGCTGGTCTATAACCACGGTGTGCTCAGCAAGGCGGGCGTTCCCGCCGACCGCGCGCGGAGCACCTACATCCACCCGCTGTACGGGCTGGATGGCGAAGTGCTCACCGATGATTTTCCCAAGGACCATTACCATCACCGCGGTTTGTTTTGGGCCTGGCCGCATGTCAAAGTGGGGGGAAAGGAGTATGACCTGTGGATGCTGAAGGGTGTCGAACAGCGATTCGAACGCTGGCTGCGACAAGAGACCAACGGCCCGGCAGCCGTATTGGCAGTTGCGAACGGCTGGTATGTGGGCGAGCGCAAAATCATGGACGAGCGGGTCTGCGTCACCGTGCATCCAGCCCGGCAGGATTCCCGGGCGGTGGATCTCGAGTTCATCTGGACCCCGCTGGGCGAGGCCATCACCCTGGCCGGCGCCGAGGGCAAAAGCTATGGCGGGTTGACGCTTCGGTTTGCGCCCCGCACCAACACGGTCATCACCACTCCGCTGGGCAACGACAGCCAAGACCTGCCCATGACCCGCCTGCCTTGGGCCGACCTGACCGCTCAGTTCCCGGGCGTGCCCCAACCGAGCGGCGCGGCCATTTTCGTGCCCGAGTCCCACCCGGATTTTCCCCCGATGTGGCTCACGCGGCATTATGGCGTGCTTTGCCTGGGCTGGCCGGGGGTCGAGGCGGCCACGTTCCCTCCCGACAAGCCGATCCGGTGCCAATACCGGGTCTGGATTCATCGCGGCAGTGTTTCCGGGGACCAGCTCCGCGCCGCCTACCGGGATTACAACGGGGCAGACCCACGGAAATAGCTTGTTGCGGGTTCGTGTGCCGATTCCATCCCGGAAGCTCTGGCACAGCGGGGAGGGGAAACCAAGGCCGCCGGCCGGAGGATGCCCGGGCGTGGGCGAATCCATCATGCTGCCGTTCAGTTGGTTGTGGCTCAAGCCGCCGGCCGGGGGTGCGTAAAGTAAAAAAGAACCCGCCCGCGTTTTTTTCCCAATTCCCGCATTGATTCCGCCCCGTTTCCTGGTAGATAATATTTCAATTTAGTTAAAGCTATATTGCAGATGACCAAACGCGCTGACAGTCAACGCCCGCAGGGCCGCCTCCCGTTTCCCGGGTTGCCGCCCAAACAAGGCCTTTACGACCCGCAGTACGAGCACGATTCCTGTGGAGTCGGCTTCGTGGTCAACGTCAAAGGCCGGAAGTCCCATGCGATCGTCCGCGATGCGCTGACGATCCTGATCAACCTCCGGCATCGCGGCGCCTGCGGTTGCGAAAACAATACGGGCGACGGCGCGGGCATTTTGGTTCAGATGCCCCACGAGTTTCTCCAGCAGGCGTGCGAGGAGGCCCGCATTCGGCTGCCTGGGCCCAAGCAATACGGCTGCGGGCTGGTGTTTCTGCCGCCGGACCGCGCCCAGCGGCAGCGGTGCGAGGCGGAGTTTGAGCGCATCGTTCGCGAGGAAGGCCAGACGCTGCTGGGGTGGCGGAATCTGCCGACCAACAATGGCACCTTGGGCGAAACGGCCAAGGCCGGGGAACCCTTCATCCGGCAGGTATTTATCGGCCGTGACCCGGCGATGACCGACGACCTGGCCTTCGAGCGGAAGCTGTACGTGATCCGCCGGCGCGCGGAGAATTCGATCCGATACGGGCACCTGGCGTATGGCCGCTGGTTTTACATTCCAAGCCTTTCGCACCGGACGCTGGTGTACAAAGGGATGCTGATGGCCGAGCAGTTGGGGCCGTATTTTCCGGAACTGGAAGACCCGCTGATGCAGAGCGCGCTGGCGCTGGTGCACTCCCGGTTCAGCACCAACACGTTCCCGAGCTGGGACCGCGCGCACCCCTACCGGTTTATCGCCCATAACGGCGAAATCAACACCCTCCGCGGCAACATCAACTGGATTCACGCCCGTCAATCGCTTTTCAAGTCCAGTCTCTTTGGCGACGACCTCCGCCGCGTGCTGCCGGTCATTTGTCCGGATGGCAGCGACTCGGCCATGTTCGACAACTGCCTCGAGATGCTGGTGCTGAGCGGCCGAAGCCTGCCGCACGCGGTGATGATGATGATTCCCGAGCCGTGGCAGCACCACGAGTCCATGAGCGACGCCAAGAAGGCCTTTTACGAGTTTCACCGGTTCCTGATGGAGCCGTGGGACGGCCCGGCCTCGATTTCGTTCACGGATGGCATCCAAATCGGGGCCGTGTTGGACCGCAACGGGCTGCGTCCCTCGCGTTATTATGTCACCAAGGATGACACGCTGGTGCTGGCGTCCGAGGTTGGCGTGCTGGATATCCCGGCCGAAAATGTCCAGGCCAAGGGCCGGCTCCAGCCCGGGCGCATGCTGCTGGTGGATACCGAGCAGGGCCGGATCGTTTCGGACGAGGAGATCAAACACCAGATTGCCTCGCAAAAACCCTACCGCCAATGGTTGAACCAGCACGTGGTCCCCATCGAGGACCTGCCGGAGGCCGCCCCGGCTCCGGCGCCCGACCGCGAGGGTCTGATTCGTCAACAGCGCGCCTTCGGCTACACCTTCGAGGATCAGCGGTTCATCCTGATGCCGATGGCGGTGGAGGGGGTCGAGCCGCTGGGGTCCATGGGTACGGATACGCCGCTGGCCGTGCTTTCGAACAAACCCCAGTTGTTGTTCAATTATTTCAAGCAGCTCTTCGCCCAGGTCACCAACCCGCCGATTGATTACCTCCGCGAGGCGATTGTCACCTCGACGGAAACGGCCTTGGGAAGCGAGGGCAACCTTTTGGAGCCCACGCCCGAAAGCTGCCGGTTCGTCAAATTCGAGACCCCGATTTTGACCAACGAAGAACTGGCCCAGATCCAGGCCATTCAACGTCCGGGGTTCAAGTCCGCCGTGCTGCCCATCCTCTTCCCGGTCGCGGCCGACGGCCCCGGGCTCGAGCAGGCCATGGAGGAGCTTTACCGGCAGGCGGATGTGGCAATCGCCGCGGGCGCCAACATTCTGATCATGTCCGACCGCGGCATGGACCGTGAGCGCGCGCCGATTCCCTCGTTGCTGGCGGTGGCCGGCCTGCACCACCATTTGATTCGGGCGGGCACGCGCACGCGGGCCAGCCTGGTGCTGGAATCCGGCGAGCCGCGGGAGGTGCACCATTTTGCGCTGCTGATTGGTTATGGCGTGAGCGCCATCAATCCCTACCTGGCGTTCGACACGCTCGATGACCTGATCCGGGAAGGGCTGCTGGAAAATCTGCCTCGCGAAAAAGCCTTCAAGAACTACATCAAGGCCGCCGTGAAGGGCATCCTGAAGGTCGCTTCGAAAATGGGGATTTCCACCATTCAAAGTTACCGCGGCGCCCAGATTTTCGAAGCGATAGGCCTGAACTCGGCGTTGGTGGAAAAGTATTTTACGTGGACGGCGTCGCGCATCGAGGGCATCGGCATCCAGGAACTGGCCCGCGAGGTCATCCTCCGGCATCAGACCGCGTATGCCGAGCGGCAGGACAACGGCCAGGTGCTGGACCCGGGCGGCCAGTATCAATGGCGGCACGACGGGGAATATCACCTGTTCAATCCGCAGACCATTCACCTGTTGCAGGAGGCGGTGCGGACAGGCGACTACCAGCTCTTCAAGAAGTACTCGCAGGCCGTCAACGATCAGGCGCGCAACCTGTGCACCTTGCGCGGGCTGTTCGAGCTGCGGCTGGCGGCCAAGCCCATCCCCCTGGAGGAAGTCGAGCCGGTGGAAAGCATCATGCGGCGGTTCAAGTCCGGGGCGATGAGCTATGGCTCCATCAGCCGCGAAGCGCATGAAACGCTCGCCATCGCGATGAACCGCATCGGCGGCAAGAGCAACACCGGCGAGGGGGGCGAAGACCCCGAGCGGTTTGTGCCGCTGCCCAACGGCGACTCGCGCAACAGCGCCATCAAACAGGTGGCCTCCGGGCGGTTCGGCGTCACCAGCCATTACCTGGTCAACGCGCAGGAGCTGCAAATCAAAATGGCCCAGGGCGCCAAGCCGGGCGAGGGCGGCCAGTTGCCCGGACACAAGGTTTATCCGTGGATTGCCCGGACGCGTCACTCCACGCCGGGGGTGGGCCTGATTTCCCCGCCGCCCCATCACGATATTTACTCCATCGAAGACCTCGCCGAGCTGATTCACGATCTTAAGAACGCGAACCACGAGGCGCGGATCAGCGTCAAGCTGGTGGCCGAGGTCGGCGTGGGCACCATCGCCGCCGGGGTGGCCAAGGCGCATGCCGATGTGGTGCTGATCAGCGGGCATGACGGGGGGACCGGGGCGTCGCCGCTGACGGCCATCAAGCACGCCGGCGTGCCGTGGGAGCTCGGCCTGGCCGAGACGCATCAAACCCTGCTGCTCAACAACCTTCGCGGCCGCATTGCCGTCGAGGCCGACGGCCAGTTGAAGACCGGACGCGATGTCATCATTGCCGCCCTGCTGGGCGCGGAAGAGTTCGGCTTTGCCACCGCGCCGCTGGTTTCGATGGGTTGCATCATGATGCGCGTTTGCCACAAGAACACCTGCCCGGTGGGGGTGGCCACGCAGGACCCCGAGCTGCGGAAGAATTTCCGGGGCAAACCGGAGCATGTGGTGAACTTCATGCGGTTCATCGCGCAGGAAGTGCGGGAGCTCATGGCGCAATTGGGCGTGCGCACGCTCAACAACCTGATCGGGCGGAGCGACCGGCTCGAGATGAAACGCGCGATCGAGCATTGGAAGGCGCGGGGCCTGGATTTCTCCAGCGTCTTTTATCAGCCCGAGGTGTCGCCGTTTGTGAAGCGGTTCGCGCAGGACCTGCAGGATCACGAGCTGGACAAGACCCTGGACCGGCAGATGCTCTTGCGCCTGTGCGAGCCGGCCCTGGCGCGCCGCGAGCCGGTCCGCGCCACCATCCCGATCCGCAACTCGAACCGGGTGGTGGGGACCATGTTGGGCAGCGAAGTCAGCCGGCGTTACCATGCCGAGGGGCTGCCCGACGACACCATTCATTTGCATTTCAAGGGTTCGGCGGGCCAGAGTTTCGGCGCGTTCATGCCCCGCGGCATCACTTTCGAGCTGGAGGGCGACGCCAATGACTATTTCGGCAAGGGGCTCTCGGGCGCGCGCCTGGTGGTTTACCCGCCGCGCGGCTCGACCTTTGCCGCCGAGGAGAACATCATCATTGGCAACGTCGCGCTCTATGGCGCCACCAGCGGGGAGGCGTTCATTCGCGGAGTGGCCGGCGAGCGCTTTGCGGTGCGCAATTCCGGCGCGCTGGCCGTCGTCGAGGGCATTGGCGACCACGGGTGTGAGTACATGACCGGCGGACGGGTCGCCATTCTCGGGCGGACCGGCCGCAATTTTGCTGCCGGCATGTCCGGCGGCATCGCCTATGTCCTGGACTTGGAGGGGGACTTTGGCCAACGCTGCAACCTCGAGATGGTCACCCTGAACCCCGTGACGGACCCGGAGGAGGCGGCCGAGCTGCGGCAAATGATCCAGGCCCACCGGGAGCGGACCGGCAGTCTGCGGGCCGGCGCCATTCTGGATGCCTGGGAGGAGCACCTGCCCCGGTTCGTCAAAGTGCTGCCGAAGGATTATGCGCGGGTGCTGGCGGCCACCCGCAAGGTGCGCGAGTCCGGCCTGAGCGGCGAGGAAGCCGTCATGGCCGCCTTTGTCGAGAACACCCGCGACGCCGCGCGGGTGGGAGGCGGCTAGAGCGGTTGCAGCCATCACCCGATTTTTACAGCCCGTTCATCTCACTCATTCACCCATGGGAAAACCGACAGGATTCATCGAATTCAAACGCGAGTTGCCGCCGGAGCTGGCGCCGTTGGAGCGGATCCGCAACTGGGACGAATTTCATCTCCCGTTCGACGAGCCGAAACTGCGCGCGCAGGGCGCCCGTTGCATGGATTGCGGCACCCCGTTCTGCCATACCGGTCATGTCATCGCCGGGGCGGCTTCCGGCTGCCCCATCAACAATCTCATTCCCGAGTGGAACGACCTGGTGTACCGCGGGAAATGGCAGGAAGCCCTCCAGCGGCTCCATAAAACCAATAATTTCCCCGAGTTCACCGGCCGGGTGTGCCCGGCGCCGTGTGAGGGGGCGTGCGTGCTCGGCATTATTCAACCGCCGGTCACCATCAAGAACATTGAGTGCGCCATCGCCGACCGCGGGTGGGAGGAGGGCTGGATTGTTCCCCATCCGCCCGGCCGCCGCACTGGCAAACGGGTGGCGATTGTCGGCTCCGGCCCGGCCGGCTTGTCTTGCGCCGCGCAATTGAACCGTGTCGGGCACGAGGTGACGGTCTTCGAGCGGGCGGACCGCATCGGCGGGCTGCTCATGTACGGAATTCCCAACATGAAGCTCGACAAGCGGGTGGTGCAACGCCGCGTCGAGCTGCTGGCCTCCGAGGGGGTGCGGTTCATTACCCGCTGCGAAGTGGGCAGGGATCTCCCCGCCGGCAAGCTGCTCGAAGACTACGATGCGGCGGTGCTCTGCGGGGGGGCGACCAAGCCGCGTGATTTGCCGGTCGAGGGCCGCAACCTTAAAGGCATTCATTTCGCCATGGAGTTCCTGACCGCCAACACCCGGAGCTTGCTGGATTCCCAGCACCGCAACGGCGATTTCCTCAGCGCCGCGGGCAAGGACGTCATCGTCGTGGGCGGTGGTGACACGGGGACGGATTGCGTCGGCACCTCCCTCCGCCACGGCTGCAACAGTGTGCTGCAGCTCGAAATCCTGCCCAAACCGCCGGACGCGCGTCCGCCGGACAATCCCTGGCCGCAGTGGCCGCGGGTGTTCCGCGTGGATTACGGCCAGGAAGAGGCGGCCGCCCGCTTCGGCGAGGACCCGCGCCGCTATCGCGTCACCGTGGTGCGCTTCATCGGAGACGAGCATGGCCACGTCAAGGGCGTTCGCACCGTGGTGGTGGATTGGAAGAAGGATGCCCAGGGCCGCCCCGTGCCCGTGCCGGTGCCCGGCACGGAGCAAACCCTCCCCGCGCAACTGGTTTTGCTGGCCATGGGTTTTCTGGGACCGGAGGACACGCTGCTGGACCAGCTCGAAATCGAACGGGACGCGCGCTCGAACGCCCGGGCCGAGTACGGCGCCTTTGCCACCAGCCGCCCCGGGATTTTCGCCGCCGGCGACATGCGCCGGGGGCAAAGCCTGGTGGTGTGGGCGATCAATGAGGGACGTGGCGCCGCCCGCGAGTGCGACCGCTACCTGATGGGCGAAACTTCCCTGCCCTGACCTCGTTTCGAGGTCAGGGCTCGACCTTCAAAGTCTGGCTTGAAAACCGGGGTCGCTCAGACCAGCCCTTGGTCCAGCATGGCGTCGGCCACTTTGACAAACCCGGCGATGTTCGCGCCGACCACCAGGTTGCCGGGTTGCCCGTATTCCGCCGCGGTGTTGTACGCATTCTTGTGGATGGTCACCATGATATGGTGCAGGCGCTTGTCCACTTCCTCGCGCGTCCACGGCAGCCGCATCGAGTTCTGGCACATTTCCAGGCCCGAGGTGGCCACGCCGCCGGCGTTGGCGGCCTTGCCCGGGCCGTAAAGAATCTTTTTGGCGACAAACTGATGGATGGCATCCGGGTCGGAGGGCATGTTGGCCGCCTCGCTGACCAGGATGCAGCCGTTCTGCAACAACTTCTTCGCGTCCTCGCCATTGATTTCGTTCTGGGTGGCGCAGGGAAACGCGCAGTCGCAGGGAATGCCCCAAGGCCGTTTCCCCTCATGATAGGTGGCCTTGAATTTTTCCGCATACTCCCGGATTCGTCCCCGTCGCCGGTTCTTCAGATCCTTGATCCATTCCAGCTTCTCCTGGTCGAGGCCGTCGGCATCATGGATGAAGCCATTGGAGTCGGACATGGTGACGACTTTGGCGCCGAGCTGGATGAGTTTTTCGGCGGTGTATTGGGCCGCGTTGCCCGAGCCGGAGACGGTGCAGACTTTGCCCTGGATGCCGTCGTTGCGGGTGGCCAGCATTTCCTGCGCGAAATAGACGCAGCCGTAGCCGGTGGCCTCCGGACGGATCAATGAGCCGCCCCAGTTCAAGCCCTTGCCGGTGAGCACCCCGGTGAACTCGTTGGCCAGCCGCTTGTATTGGCCAAACAGGTAGCCAACCTCGCGGCCCCCCACGCCGATGTCGCCCGCCGGCACGTCCGTGTCGGGGCCGACGTGCCGGAACAACTCGGTCATGAACGACTGGCAGAACCGCATCACTTCATTGTCCGATTTGCCTTTCGGGTCGAAATCCGACCCGCCCTTGCCGCCGCCCATCGGCAGGGTCGTCAGCGAGTTCTTGAAGACCTGCTCGAAGGCCAGGAATTTGAGAATGCTGGCGCAAACCGTGGGGTGAAACCGCAGGCCGCCTTTGTAGGGCCCGATGGCACTGTTCATCTGGATGCGAAAGCCGCGGTTGACCTGGAAGTTGCCCTGGTCGTCCTGCCACGGCACCCGGAATACAACCATCCGCTCGGGCTCGACGATCCGTTCGAGGATTTTCGCGTCGCGGTATTTTTTCTGCCGGGCAATGACCGGCTCGATGGACTCGAACACCTCGCTAACGGCCTGCAGAAACTCGGGCTCGTTGGCATTGCGTTTACGAACTACTTCCAGAACTTCCTGTGTGTATGACATAACGGGGATACGGCATTAATGGTGGTTTGATCAAAATGCGGTCCGGACCTCCGCCCGGCTGCGGCTTGGAAACAACCAAGCCATGCCGTGTGGCGGGAGAAGGCGTGTTCGCGAATCTCCGGCAGGCCGAATGGGGACGGAATCCGGGTCATTCATTGGGCTCATGCTGATAGCGGGAACCTCCGCCGCTGTCGAATCAAATCTCCCAGGCCGTGTAAAGATTCTTTGCGCGGCCGGCCACCGCCGCCCGTCTCCAGACCGCCCGGCCCCAAACTCCCGTTGCCGCCGCCCCCAAAAAGCGGCACCCTGTGCCCGATGAAATCCGAGAAACCACTCATGAGCAGCGGCATGCCCGGTCTGGACCGCGTGTTGCAGGGCTTGCTGCCCGGCGACAATGTTGTCTGGGAGGTCGAGGATGTCGCGGACTATGCGCCGGTGCTGCCGCCCTTCGCCGCCGAGGCCCGGCGGCTGGGGCGCCGGCTGGTTTACTTCCGGTTTGCGCGGCACGAGCCGTTGCTGGAGGCCGGTTGCGGCGCGGAGATTCACGTGCTGCACCCCCAGGAGGGGTTCGAGCGATTCCTGACGGGCATCCTGGACATCATCGAGAGCGTCGGGCCGGGCGCGTTCTATGTGTTTGATTGCCTGTCGGACCTGGCGGCGGATTGGTATAGCGACCGGATGCTGGGCAACTTCTTCATGATTGCCTGCCCCTATCTCTACGAGCTGGACACGCTGGCCTATTTCGCCCTGCTCAAATCCCAACACTCCTTCCAGGCCATTCATGCCATTGTGCAAACCGCGCAGGTGATCATCGAGGTTTACCGGACCGACAGCCGCCTCTACATTCACCCGCAAAAGGTTTGGCAACGCTATTCGCCCAGCATGTACAGCTTGCATCGCTGGGAAGGCGACCAGTTCCTTCCCGTCACCAGCAGCGCCACCATCACCGACATTCTCACCTCGGTTTCCCGCCCTTCGCTGGAATTCACGGTCTCCCGCCCGGGCATCTGGCTGCAAACCTTCCAGCAGGCGCGGGACCTGCTGGCGGAGCTCGAGGCGGGGCGCGCCTCGGCCGAGGACGCGCGGCGCCTGTTTGCGCGGGTGGTCAAGATGGTGTTGACGCGCGACGAGCGTTTCCTGGCGCTGGCGGAGGAGTATTTCCACCTGGCGGACCTGGTGGGGGTGATGCAGCGCATGGTGGGCACTGGCCTGGTGGGGGGAAAATCGCTGGGCATGCTCCTGGCCCGGGCCATTCTGCGCAAGGCCGATCCGCGGTGGGAACAGCGGCTGGAAAGCCATGATTCCTTTTACGTCGGCTCGGACGTGTTCTACACGTATCTGGTGCAGAACGGCTGCTGGTGGCTGCGCCGCCGGCAGAAGGATTTCGCCACCTATCTCCGCCGTGCGGAAGAGGCCCGCCAGAAGATTCTCGCCGGGACTTTTCCCGAAGTGATTCAGAACCAGTTCATGGAGATGCTGGAGTACTTCGGCCAGTCCCCCCTGATTGTTCGTTCGAGCAGCCTCCTGGAAGACAATTACGGCAACGCCTTTTCCGGCAAATACGAAAGTGTGTTTCTGGCCAACCAGGGTTCCCCCCAGGACCGGCTGACCGCCTTTCTGCAGGCGGTGCGCACCGTCTATGCCAGCACCATGAGCGAAGAAGGGTTGCGTTACCGGCTTCATCACGGCCTGTTGGACCGCGACGAGCAGATGGCGCTGCTGGTGCAGCGGGTTTCCGGCGAACTTTGCGGCAGCCTGTTCTTTCCCCACCTTGCCGGTGTGGGCCTCTCGTTCAACCCCTTTGTCTGGAGCCAGGAAATTGACCCCGAAGCGGGCATGCTGCGGCTGGTGTTTGGTCTCGGCACCCGCGCGGTGGACCGCAACGAGGACGACTACACGCGGCTGGTTGCGTTGAATGCTCCGCGGCGGCGTCCGGACAGCCGCGCCGAGGATGCGCGCGCTTTCACCCAGCGCCGGGTGGACGCCATTGACCTGGCCGCCAACCAGTTCGTCACCCTCAAGTTCGAGGAGGTTGCCCCGCTTTTGCCGCAACACCTTCTGGACCTGTTCACGGCCGGCGCGGAATCGCGGCCGGATTACGCCTCGGGAGGCGTCCCCGATCCGGGGTTCCTGAGCTTTGACCGGTTGCTGGCGCGGACGGACTTCGTGCCCATCATGCGCGAGCTGTGCGCGCTGCTGCAACAGGCTTACCGCCATCCCGTGGACATCGAATTCACCGCCAATTTTCTCCCCGACGAGAGCTTCCGCATCAACCTGGTGCAATGCCGGCCGTTCCAGGTCAAAGTCATGGGGGAAGGCAGCCGCGCCCGATTGCCCGAGGTCCTGGACGAATCGCGGGTGCTTTTCCGAACCCGCGGGCCGATTATTGGCCACAGCCTGGCGACTCCCATAGACCGGCTGATCTACGTCGTTCCTGCGGCCTACAGCAAGCTCAACACCACTCAGCGGTATTCGGTCGCCCGCGCCGTCGGCCAGGTCGTGCACCTCGAATTGCCGTCCGACCACAAAACGATCCTGCTCGCGGGTCCCGGCCGCTGGGCCACCTCGATGCCCTGGCTGGGCGTGCCGGTCTCTTTCGCCGAGATCAACAAGGTGTCGGTCATCTGCGAACTGGCGGTGATGCACGAAGGGCTCATCCCGGATGTGTCGCTGGGCACCCACTTCTTCAATGACCTGGTTGAGCTGGACATGCTCTACCTGGCCATCATCCCCGGCCGGGAAGGGCACGGCCTCAACGAATCGCTGATCTGTTCGCGTCCCAATCTGCTGGCCCGGCTGGTGCCGGCCGCCGCCGAGTTTGAGCCCGTGCTCCGGGTAGTGGATTTCTTCCCGCCCGGATCGGCGGAGGAGGTCTTCCTTCACGTGGATTCCCGTCAGCAGACGGCCCTGTGTTATTGGTCGCAGCCCGCGAACGCCGGGCCGGGGGTGTAACCTTTTTTCCGCGGCAATCGTATCCCCTTGTAGAAACCGCGTGAAAGACCGCGCGGTTGAAGCTAAATTAACAAATAGAACTGATTATGAAGACAAACTGCCTTTGCATCCTGGCCGCCGCCGCTTGGGCCCTGGCCGGGACCCTCCCGGTCCAGGCCGGGCCGCTGGTTCGGTCGGATGTGCCCGCCGAACCCTCGTGGGTGTTGCATGTGGACTGTGACCAACTCCGCAACACGGCCATCGGCCAGTTCCTGTTGGCTGAGATGAACAAGCCGGAAGTGCAGGCCAAATTCGCGGCCTTCGAAACCATCTTCAGTTTCGACCCGCGAACGGCGCTGCGCGGCCTCACGCTGTACAGCACCGGTACTGCGCCGGAGGATGGCGTGCTGCTGGTCTATGCCGACATTAACGCCTCGCGGCTCGAGACCCTGGTGAAGGCCGCAAAGGATTATCAAAGCACCCCGTACAAGCAGCACGTCATCCACAACTGGATAGACGAGAAAAAGAAAAAAGGGCCGGACGGCTCACAGCCTCGAGTTTATGCCGCCATTCATGGCGGGCGCGTGGTCATTTTTGGTCAGCGCCAGGCCCGCGTCGCGGGGGCGCTGGACGTGCTCGACAAGGCCGCCCCCTCCCTTGGCGTCTCGGCGGCCTTTCCGCAATTGGGCGCCTCCGACAACGCCAGTTTCATCCAGGGCCTGGCTCGCAAGGTGGACCTGCCGCCTTCCGACCCAAACGCCGCCTTGTTCCGGCTGACGCGACAGACCTTGCTGCAGGTGAGCGAAGCCCAACGCCAGCTTAACGCGACGCTGACCCTCGATGCCCGTGACGAAGAAGTGGCCGCGCAGATGGTGACTGTGGCGCAAGGCTTGGTCGCCTTGATGAAACTCCAAACGGACAAACCGGAGTCGGTCAAGCTGGCCGAGGCGACGACCATCAGGCAGGAAGGCGCCAGTGTTGTGGGCCGGCTGAACCTGTCAGTGGACGAGGTGGTGGCCATGCTGAAGGCCGGGGCGGCGCGTGCGGCGGCCCAAAAAGCGTCCGAACCCTGAGTGACCGCGGGGTCCTGGCGTGAACGCCGAATGGCCATCGCTGACGGACGAGGAGCTGGCGCGGCAAAGCCAGGCCGGCTCCCTGTCCGCCTTTGAGGAATTGGTCCGTCGCTATGAAGCGCGGGTCTTTGCATTTGTCCGCCGCTGGTGTCGAAATGAGGCCGATGCCCGGGAAATCACGCAGGACACGTTCATCCGCGCCTTCCAGGCCATTGGCCAGTACCAGGTCCACCATCCCTTCCGCGTCTGGCTCTTCGCCATCGCCCGCCGCAAATGCATAGACCGCCACCGCGCCACGCGCGAACCTTGCGAGGGCCCGCTGCCGGAGCTGGCGGATGACCCTGACCCGGCGGAGCTGCTGGCGCGGCGGGAAGCCCGCGCCGACCTCTGGCAGTTGGCGCGCCGCCATCTGCCACTGGCGCAGTTCGAGGCCCTCTGGCTGTATTATGCCGAGGACATGGATGTCGCTGAGACTGCCCGGGTTCTGCGCAAGACCCAGACCCATGTGAAAGTACTCTTGTTCCGCGCCCGGCGGACGCTGGCGCGCGAACTGCAAAAGCCCCGGCCGGTCGTTGAAATCGTATCGAAAGCCGTGACCCAAACCTTTCCCGCGAGCGTGGCCTCTCCCCGGGGTGGCCGCGCCGCAACGGTGAATGCCCTTGCCCGCCCAAACCCCGCCGCGCCGGTTTCCCACGCCCCATTGAACTTATGAAAAACTTGTTGCGTCAGTTCCGAATTTCCTCCGCCTTGGATGCGGGGACCCCCTTGCCTCCATCAGTCCAGGCGGCGGTGAACCGTTGCAAAGAACTGCGGGAGTTTCAGGCCAGTTTGACCACCCTGGACCGGGAGTTGCGTGAAACGCCGCCTCCGATCGCCCCTTTGCCCGCCTCGGCCCATCACGCCATCCTGCGCGCCATCAAGCATCAGGCCGGCTCGAGCCGGGCTCCGGCGGCGGCGGCTTGGCGCTGGAGGTGGGCGGTGGCGAGCGCGGTTGCCGTTCCCCTCGTGGTTTTGGCAGCGTGGTGGCTGGTCCGTGAGCTGGCGCCGCCGGCCCGGCCACCGGCCATGGCTTCCGCTGACCCGGCCTTGACAGTGCCCGCTCCGATGCCCGATCAAATGTCCACCGCCTTGCTAGGTCCTTTGGCCCGGGAATGGCACGGGGTCCGTGCCGACGTGACTCAAACCGTCGAGTTCCTGCTGGCCAGTATCCCGTAATCCCCGCTCCAGCTAGAGCGGGTTTCCGGGCAAAAGCCGGCCTCGAGGGTCCGTCCGCCAGCCCCGGGACTCCGAGCGTGCGGGCAGGGCATGCCCCAATTCCTGCCGCCGGCATTCCGGGGGGGCGGCAACCGTGGTAATCAGGTAGCTTTCGTCGAAGGTCCTGCCCCCCGCGGGGCAAACCACCTGCCGCTTGAGGAATGGAGCGATGTCTTTGAACTCAACCGGGCTTTGGGGACTGCGGCGAGCTTCCAGCGCCCAAGTCTGAACGGCGTTGTCAATCTGGCGCAGATTGCTGATGCACGTGTTGCGCTGGGAATTGACTCTCGCCCTGGCAAAGTGAGGAATGGCGATGGTGGTCAGCAGGCCGATAAGAGCCACCACGATTGAAATCTCGGTCAAAGTGAAGGCGGAACGGCGGCCGGGAGAGGCTTGCGCGACTTCAGCGCTTCGCGCGCCTTCCAGAACGCGTCGTTTTCGTAACAGCCGCCGCCCACGGTGCCGACCGTGCGGCCGTCGGCGTAGACCAGCATCTTGGCGCCGACGAAGACCAGGACCATGGCCAGGCCGTATTTCAAC
>ERZ795052.1271-NODE-1271-length-34946-cov-6.009745_pt1 | contig 34946 bp, 31 predicted proteins | sample MGYA00375136_ERZ795052 | MGnify/ENA primary metagenome ERZ795052 (study PRJEB30181, sample SAMN05720156) | activated sludge metagenome | isolation source: Anaerobic digester | place: Japan | collected 2015-05-26 ... | reverse complement strand
GCTGCTCTTCAACAAAGGGGTATCCCTCTTCAAGTACAAGTATCTCCCTGCAGCGTTCCGTAATATTCATAATTATGTCCTTATCGAAAGGATAGGCAGAAATTTTAAGCACGGGATACGGAATCTGCTCATCAGAAAAGTTTTCCATAAGATAATTCCAGGCAAGGCCACAGGCTATAATGCCAAGATTGCGGTTATGACCGTCCCTGAAAACATTATATTTTGAGAGCCTGTTTTCCATCTTCAGCTTCTCATAGTTGCCGAGTACTGTTTTATAGCGTTTTCGCGCTATTGCCGGCATAAGTATGAACCTGGATGAATCTTCGGGAAGTCTGATTTGTTTCTGCGGATGAGGCCTGCGCGATGTGACTTCAGCCCTTGAATGTGCCAGGCGGGTTGTTATTCTGATCAGCACAGGCACGGAATATTTCTCGGAGAGCTCGAAAGCGTCAAAAACCATATCATAGGCTTCCTGCTGGCCGGAGGGTTCGAAAACGGGGACAAAAGCAAATTTCCCGTAAAATCTTGAATCCTGCTCATTCTGGGATGAGTGCATTGACGGATCGTCAGCGGCAACAACCAACAGCCCGCCGTTAACGCCGGTAATGGCCGAATTGATGAATGCATCTGCAGCAACATTTAATCCGACATGTTTCATGGCCGCCATGGCCCTCTTGCCGGTATAGGACATACCAAGAGCCGTCTCAAGGGCACTCTTTTCATTTGCCGACCATTCGCAGCTAATACTTACCTCTCCCTTGTTTTTGAGCAACTGAACATACTCCATTATCTCGGTAGACGGAGTACCAGGATAGGCATACATGCCACTAATCCCTGCATCAACACCTGCCCTTGCAATAGCCTCATCACCCAGTAAAATATATTTTTGCATAACGGAAAAATTATTAGGCTGTTGAATAAACCAAAATAAGGTTTTGTAATTATAATAAAATCAGAACTACCGGAAAAAGATTTTTATCATCTGTGGCGGAAACAGAGGAATGGAGACTATTAAATTTTAGTTAAATTTTTCCTGATTAGGATCATTTGTGTTTACTTTACAAACTCTTTGAAGGATTTATGCGTTTATTGGAAAAAAGGGATTGAAAAGAATTCTTAATACAGTAATAATATTTCTGGTCATACTGACGCCATTAAAATCCCAGGTCCCGGGTATTAACAGGCTGGTACAGGCAACAGGCTTTATAACCGACGATAATAACAGGCCGGTACATAATGCTTCCGTGATTTCCAGAAAACTCAATCGCGGAACAACCAGTGAAATGACGGGGATTTATTCAATAGTGTCCGTGCCGGGCGACACAATCCTCATCAGTGCATTGGGTTATAAACGCTACATTTACAGCATACCTGAAGATTTTGACGAAAAAATCTACAAGAGGGATATAAAGCTCGTATCCGATACCATATCGATAGAAGGCATCACAATATTCCCGTGGCGCAACTATGACGAATTCAAAAGAGAGTTTCTCTCGACGCTTCCGCGTACAAAACCGGAGGTACAATATATGTACGAAAACCTGGCCTACATTCAGAGGAGCCTCGAAAACATGGAGATGACCACCACTCCTGAAGCCGGCTTCAGAATGGCCATGCAACAGCAGACTAACGCCACGATGACAAGAAACCAGGCTCCTTACAACAACCTCCTTAACCCTTTTGCATGGGCAAAATTTTTCAGCGGGGTTAAGGAAGGGCTTCTTAAAAATGAAAAGTCCCAGCAAAAAAGCAAGAAGAGACCGAAAAAATGATGCAAGGATTAGATGATCCCTCTGCGAAAAATAACATTTCTGACACTCATTGCCCTGTCTTTTTCCGTGGAGTCCTATACACAGGAGGGAGTTTACATTCAGATCAGAGGAACCGTACGGGAAAGTTCAGGAAAGCCGCTTGAAAATGTTGCTGTTACGTGTGAAACCCCTAAGACCGGCACATACTCGGACTCAACAGGGGTTTTTGTATTAAAACTCCCGCGCGATGCTGCATCGCGTATTATTAATTTTACCCTTACCGGCTATGAACCTCTCAGGATCACGATAGTATGCGATAAAGATTACAGTACGGGCGAAATAGTCCTTAATGAGAAAGCTGTGACCCTTAATGAGATAACGGTCACGGCTGTAACGGAGAAGACCGGAGCCGGAATGGTAAGCGTACCGATTAAGGAGTTCATCTTCATGCCGACGCCAACTTACAGCGTTGAAGCAATGATAAGGACTCTTCCGGGAGTAGCCTCAAATAACGAGATGACAAGCAGTTACTCGGTCAGGGGCGGTAATTATGATGAGAATCTTGTATATGTCAACGGCATTGAGATTTACAGGCCTTTTCTGATAAGATCCGGACAGCAGGAAGGGCTCAGCTTTATCAATCCCGACCTTGTCGAATCGGTTCTGTTTTCCCCTGGTGGGTTCAGCGCATGTTACGGCGATAAAATGTCATCGGTCCTTGATATCAGATACAGGAAACCTTCCGAAAACAGGGGCTCAGTATCAGCCGGACTGCTTTACAATTCAGCTCATCTGGAAGGCTTGTCCCGAAACAGGAAGATTTCGTTCATTGGCGGAGTAAGGTACAAATCGAGCAGGCTCATGCTGAACAGCCTTGACTCGAAAGGCGACTATGAACCTGTGTTTATTGATATGCAAGGTGTTTTGTCAATAAAAACCGGTACCGCATCGGAACTGTCACTGCTCGGTTCGAATGCCTCAAACATATATAATTTCCTGCCAGGCAGCAGGGAAAGCCGTTTCGGCACCGAGGCTGAAGCATACAGGCTTTTTGTACTTTTTGAAGGAAGGGAGCGGAACAGATACGAAAGCAGGAATGCAGCACTGACGTGGAATTACAATCCGGGCAGTGCTTCACATAAGTTTATCGTTTCGTGGTTCGGGGCTTCCGAAAGAGAGAAATTTGACATCAGGGGATATTACAGCCTTAACGTGCTCGATAAAAACACCGGGTCGGAGAATTTCACCGACACGCTTATGAATATCGGTACCGGAAGTTTTCTTTCGCATGCCAGAAACACTCTTGGCGCAAATGTTTTTTCGGCAGGTTATTCCGGCACACTGAACGTACCGAATCTTGTTCTTAAATGGGGATTAAAAAGCCGGAGAGAAAATATAAGGGACAATATCAGGGAGTGGAAAATGGTTGACTCAGCCGGTTTTTCAGTTCCGTACAATAAGGGGGAAGAATTAATTATGAGTTCTTTTATTTCTGCCCGAAACAACGTTGTCCGATGGATAACTGAAGCATTTTCGGAAGCAGAACTGAGATATGGCAACACTGTAAGAAAATATATTGCTACGGCAGGTCTCAGAGGGACCTATAACAATTTCACCGGCGAAATCCTTGCCTCTCCACGACTCTCTTTTAAAATTGATTTCAGAGATAAATACTCACTCTGGCTGGCATCCGGTTTCTATTACCAGCCTCCCTTCCACAGGGAGATGCGTTATCCCGACGGTAACATAAATACCTTTATCAGATCTCAGAAATCTTTTCACACGGTAGCAGGTATGTCTCACAGCTTCAGGGCCGGAGATCGTCCTTTTAAATTCACTGCAGAGGTCTATAACAAGATCCTTTCAGATATAATTCCATACCGTCTGGATAATGTCAGGATAATTTATGACGGTGTAAACAGTGCCTCCGGTTTCAGCAGGGGCATCGAACTCAGGCTCAACGGCGAATTTGTTGAAGGAGCTGAATCGTGGTTCAGCCTTTCAGTAATGGACTCAAAACTCCGCATTCCCGGCTCACTCGAAAGGATGTTTCCGTCGCCCTCTGAGCAGACGGTAATTCTCAATATATATTTTCAGGATTATCTGCCGGGTAATCCGGCATACCGTGCCCATGTAAATATCTCTTTTGCAACAGGTCTTCCTGTCACCTCCCCTTTCAACAGCAGGTACGACCAGTTTCACCGGATGCCCCCTTACAGGAGAGTCGATCTGGGCATGACAAGGGTGTTCAGAAAGCCACGTTTCTCAGTAGCGGGACGAACTTTTATCTTCAGGGAAATTGTTGCAGGGATTGAGGTGTTCAATCTGCTGGATATAAGCAATACAGTATCTTATTTCTGGGTAAAGACGGTAAACAACTACAGCGGCACATCCAGGCAGTACGCCATTCCTGACTATCTTACCGGGAGAAGTCTTAACTTCAGGCTTGCCGCTTATTTCTGATCCTCCCCGAATGCGGGTATACCCGGCACTCTCCGGAAAACAAATTCCGAAAGGTTTTTTCTTGGCCGGCGTACTTTATCCCGGTCTCTTAGCTCTTCACTGAGCCCGCTTCCGTCGCCTTTGTAACCAAGCGCCATCATGGCCACAGGCTCTACACTATCATCAAGTCCAAGGCCGGTCTTCACCCTTTCGGGGTAAAATCCGCCCATCTGGTGAGCATAAAGCCCTTCTGCCGTCGCCTGTGCAAGCAGATTGGCAACTGCCATACCGGTATCATAGAAGGCATGACGGTTTGGCTTGCCGTTTCTCAGAAAATTCACCCTGGCAAGAATGACGATAAGCACTGGGGCATATACTGCCCACGCCTTATTGCCGTCATAAAGAAAATCAACATATTTTCCGAAAACCTCCGGCTCAGACCTGTCTGTAAAAATGAAAAGCCAGGGCTGCTCGTTCATTGAAGAAGGGGCCCTGCGGGCAGCTTCAAAAATACTGATAAGCTTCTCCGGCTCAACAGGTTCCGGAGAAAACGAATATGGGCTCCACCTTTCAGAAAGAGGCCCTATTAAAGAGTTATTTTTCATGGCAAAGATATTACTAACTGATTGCTGAATCATTCCTTCTATCCGGTTAAGAAACCAAGGCATATAAGGATAAGCGGCATTGTGATGATACTTAACAGTGTTGTCACAAAAACGTTGGCAACGGCAAGGGTATCATTTTTCCCTAGTATTTTCACCATTATTACCACGTTAACCATACAGGGCATGGCAGCTTCGAGAATCACTACCGAAAGTACCAGGGTGTCAAACTTTATCGGAGTATTGTTAACAAGAAGGTAAAAGAAAGCTATAAGCATCAGCGGTACCAGGAGCAGCCTGTTCAGTGCAAGAATATAGATGCTCCTCTTTCCGATAAACGTTTTTACGCCCGCATACCATAAAACCGCTCCTATATAAATCATCGAAAGATAAGTTGTAGTGCTCCCCAGTCCGGTAACAGCATCCTTTAAAACTCCCGGAAGTTTTACGCCGGACAGGAATAGAATAAATCCTGCCACGATGGCAATGGTATTGAGGTTCAGGATGTGCATGACTCTTTCCCTGACCGGCATTTTTTTACCGTTTGTAAGGATCATTACCCCTATTATCCACATCGAAATATTTGACACAAGCGTAAAAAGGCTTGCGTAAAGAAGGCCTTCTCTTCCGAATATTGTGAAGATCACCGGGAAACCCAGGTAGATGGTATTCCCAAGCATACTATGGAGCCGGAAAACAGGCTTATCATCCTCGCTGATTCCAATAAACGATGAGGTAATCCATCCCACTGCAAGCATAAAGGCAAGGACAAAAGCTGCAAGGCCCAATATCTGGAAGCTGTTGGATAACAGCCTGGGAGTGAGTTCCAGGGTGCTGAAATTTCCGAATAACATTGCCGGCAGGGTAATGTTGAATATCAGCCTTGCAACAAAATCCTTTACCTCAGTGGTAATAACCCTGGTCCATGATCCTATCACCCCCGCCATAGCCACCAGAGCCAGTATGGCAATCTGTTTTATAAAAATATCAACCGGCATCCTGCGCGTTTAAATCAATCGACTGTAAGCGCCAAAAGTAATAATTTATAAATTCGCACGGTATGGCTATGAAGAGAGAAAGATTGGCAGGATTGCTTGGGGCGCTTATAGTTCACCTTACAGCCGGGGTTATTTTTATGAGTGTAAAGATCGGATCGCTCGATATAAAAAGAGTTTCCCGTGAATATGAGGTTATCCTGCAGGAAAAGGAATTGATGGATGAGACACCCGGCGGCAGGACGGCACCATCCGCAGGAAGCGGTCTGGAAAATGTTCTGGCCGACGACAGGGAAATGCTTAATATAGCAAGAAACCTTGCTGCAAGGCCCGATCCCACTATCAATCCGGAAGATTACATCGACAAGGTTAAGGAAGAAATGATTAAAAGCGGTCAGCTTGGCCAGGACAATTACATTGACGAGCAGAAACGTCTTAAAGCAGAAAGGCAGCAGGAAGGTGTGGACCTTTTGAAAGATCAGGTTAAAACTGCCGAAGAAACCAGAAATAATGAGGCGAATGAGATGGCGGCAAAGTACAGCGGACCAACCAGGATATATTACAACCTGCCCGGAAGAGTCCATGCTTATCTCAGTATTCCCGTTTACAAATGTGAAGGGGGCGGAAAAGTGACTGTTGCAATCGAGGTTACCCCCAGAGGGCTTGTTGAAAAAGCTTCGGTTGTTGCAGGAGAAAGCACAACAACCGACCCATGTCTCACCGAAGCGGCCCTCTCCTCTTCAATGGCCTCAAGGTTCAGTCCCGATGCCCGGACAACCAGAAACCTGGCAGGAACAATTACCTACCTTTTTGTTCCGCAGGCCGCCAGGGAATAGGGAATAATCAAAACAGGCTGTTCTGACTATTGTAATCAAAGGGTTTAATAATGTCGGGATGATTTTTATCAGCATCCTTCCTGCTTATGAGAGGGTTTATTGTATAAGCATCCAGGACTTTTTCGTCAGATGGAGAGAGTAACTTAAGGAGTTTTTTCTTATCCGTGTTCCTGTCGAGCCATTCATCTTCCCTTTCTCTCTCAAGTATCACAGGCATTCTTTTCTTTGAGTTATGGATAACCTCCATCATTTTATTGGCGCTGGTTGTAATAACGGTAAATGTTTTCAGCGCTTCGCCGGTATCGCGGTTAATCCATTCCGACCAAAGACCCGCCAGAGACATTATATCATTATCGGCCCGGTAAATGTACCACGGTATTTTTTTTGTGCCGGCATGCTGCCATTCATAGAATCCTTTTACAGGTATAATGCACCTTCCGGTAAGAAATGACCCCGAAAATGATGGTTTGCTGTCTATGCTCTCGGCCCTTGCATTGAAAGTTTTCATTCTTATTTCGCCGGCGTTCTCTTCACCTTTTATCCATGAGGGAATGAGACCCCAGGTCATAAGGGAGATTGAGTTTCGGTTAAGTGCACCCATCACGGGCATCTGAGGAAGAGAGAATGCATGGTAATAATAACTGGGACGGTATTTGTCGGGGTCAATCAGTTTTGCCCCGTAACGGGTCTCCAGTTCTTCCTTTACAAGATTTAAGTTAACGGAAAAACACATTCCCTCAGGTGTTAATTTGAGTTCAGATCGACGGAGAGAGGCGCCTGGATCTGTGAAGCAAAAAGATCGCGGTCGGGCCACTTTCTTACCTGTGCCAGGGCTCTGGCCATATAATAACTGATTTCAGTTGAGATTTCCGGACCGTTCCACGAACTGGTATTAAGCAGTATTGCCCAGACGGTTCCGTCAGGTTCTTTTTTAAGCATTCCTGCCGTACCCGGAAAAGAGCCTGTTCTCCACCATGTACCGTTGCCTACGGTTGCTTTCCAGCCCACGGGTGCGTAGCCCCTGGCGGAATTGGTCATAAAGTCGACTGATTCTTCACTGAGAATATCTTTCACATCGTCTGCACCGTCAATTTTCAGGACAAATTTAACCAGGTCGGGTGTTGTTGCAATCCATGCACCGGCGGCACCAAGAGCTTCTATGTCATTACCTCCATAAGAAGCATGAAGAGTATCGCCGGTTCCGTAAACGGATGGTTTCATAACAGCATCGGGAGGTTCGTAATATGAAACTTCCCATGGTGCTTTATTTTCAGGCATGTTTTTCGCAAGCATCATATCGTAAATGCCGCATGGTTCAAGAATATACTTTCTGCAATACTCAGAATATGGCATTCCGGTAACTTTCTCAATTACCAAACCCAGTATTGCATAGCCCAGATTGGAATATGAACGTCCCGTGCCCGGAGTAAAATGGAGGTTCCGGTTCAGGGCAAATCTCACAATACTTTTGGTATCGACCGGCAGGGAGACACCCAGAGATGCGGCCACAATATGTGGCATAAACATCTGGTCGCCCCACCTGGTAGTCCACCCGCCTTCATGCGAAAGAAGATGGGCTACGGTTATGCCGTAAACCCTTTTATCTTTAGGGTTGGCGTAAAACGGGTCGTTCAGTATCCCGTCAACCCCGAAAACCCTGTCATTTACCGAAAGTTTACCCTCCTCATTCAGCTTCATGATTGCAACGGCGGTAATGAGTTTTGAGATGCTTGCTATGCGGAACCTGTGATAAGGCTCAACAGGCTGATGCAGAGTACTGTCGGTATAACCAAACCCTTTGGCATATATCAGCTTTCCTTCCTTCGCCACAGCCACAGATGCGCCTACAATATCCCACCGCTTCAGGAAATATTTCATCACTCTATCAAAGCCTTCAAACTCGTGAATTTCCGACATTTCGTTGGTAAGCCTCAGGTTTGCCGGTACCAACATATCTGAAACGCTGGTGCTCCTTTCCGTGGCTTCAGGGCCGAAACCGCCGATAAAGACAAGGACGAGTATGAATAATATTTTAGCCAGCCGCCTCACAACCCGAATTTATTCCGCAAAAATAGAAAATTTCCATCCATCTGAAATTGAACTAAAAAAATAACTTTGTGTTTAGCCTGTCAGGTAAACAACCGAATGAAAAGGTTTGCAGTAATATTTATATTTCTGGGAGTTATGTTTCAGGTTTTTCCTCAGGGAAAAGAGACCAATGAAGCAGACACCATGAAGTATTATGAACTCCTCAGGAGTTATGACGCGGAATCCCAGATTAATTTCAGTCTTATGACCGCTTCTGCAAACGGCAACTCCTATATTGTCAGATGGCTTATTGACCACGGGGCAGACGTTGAGGCTTCAACTAATGAAGATGTCAGGGCACTTCACTTTGCCGCAGGGAACAACAGGACAGAGGTTGTTAAAATTCTCCTTGAATCAGGCGCTGATCCGGATATACTTTCGAATTATTCAGAAACTCCTCTTCATATAGCTGCAAAGAAAAATTACATTCAGGTGGCTGAATTACTTGCCAGGTATGGAGCTGACGTCAATATGACTGACAGGTTTGGGGCCACTCCTCTTCATTATGCATCAGCTTATGGTTTTTTTGAACTCGCCGACCTGCTTCTTTACTACGATGCAGCCGTATACGTTAAGGACTATGACGGAACGACACCGCTGATGGCGGCAATATGGGCTGGAAATGCAAATATTGCCGACCTCCTGATGCAGCACGGAGCAAATCCGTCAGACAAGGACGACAACGGCTTTACACCTTTAATGATAGCCGCACAGAATGGCGATACTCTGGTGATGGATCTCCTCATAAGGCGATTTGTGAATATCTATGAAAAAAACAATTATAATTATGATGCTCTGGACCTTGCAACCAAATCAGACCATGCCGAGGCGGTTAAATATCTCCTCAGGAAAGGGGATAAATGGGTGAATAACGGTAATAACGCTGTTAATCCGTATTCCGTAGCGCTTTCGTACGGCAGAAATGAAATGGCAGAGCTGCTGGCAGACAATGGCATTACTCCCGTAACGATTAAAGGGTTTAATCAGGTTAGTCTTTATGCCGGGACAAGGGCAGTCTTTCATGATTATTCTGCCGGTTTCGCGATGCACCTTGCAAATTTCTCGGGAAAATCAGGAATACTGATGGGTTACGATTTTAAACCTGGCTATACAAGGGTGCTTATGAAAAAGGCAGAGGATCTGTATTACCAGTACCTCGATAAAAGCTCACTGGCTTATGCCGGGTATTTTTTAAATATCCCCGTAACTGACAATATAACGGGCGGTAACTGGAACCTTGGGTTTTCTCTATCCGCAGGATGGTATATGCCGGATAAGCTGAAGGGTACATATCTTGCCCCGGGTAAAAATCTTAAAATCATACCTGCAGCCGGCATTAACCGGACAAATGATAAACTTACCATCAGAGCGGAATTTGAATATATTAAAACGCCTTTCTACAGGGTTGGCCCTGTCTGGCTGAGGATAAGTGCCGGATACAATATTTATTTCAACCGGTTGAGGGCTCCCGGTAAAATAATTAAGTGGTATTGAATATTATGCACAGAGTGAAGAACATATTGATATTGCTTATAACGATTATTTTCTCCTGCGACGAAAATCCATTCTTCATCGACTGCCGCGACTGTGTAAGCCAGGAGCCTGAATATGCCACATTACTGGTTAAACTCGACCCGGGAATCGGCGGAGGGTTGACACCTTCGGCAGTGGTCAGAATTTATGAAGGAAAACTGGAGGATAATAATCTTCTCGGAACCTATTATATACCCGGCAGAAGCTGGGAAACCAATGTCACTCTTAACAAAAAGTACACGTTAACTGCAACATACACAGATAATCATGGAAACACTTACGTGGCAGTTGACAGCGCTTATCCCCGGTTGAGATATGAGAAATCCCAGTGTGAAGATGCGTGCTGGTTCGTATACGACAAGGTAGTGAAGCTTGCAATAAAATACTCCCGCTGAAAAGGGAAAAGGTTATGTTATCTCCTTTCTTAAGGTAAAATAACAGATCCTGCTTTCAGATTTTTTCACGGGCAAGTCTCCTTCTCAGTTCACCGGTGGAAATATTGGAATAAAGTACTCCGTTATCCGCCACGCTTATCTCCCCTGTCTCTTCAGAAACGACAATAACAAGCGCATCGGAGCTTTCCGACATACCTATTGCAGCCCTGTGGCGCATCCCGTATGCCGGCGAAATGTTTGTCTGGTCAGTTATCGGCAGAGGGCAGCGGGCGGAGAGAATCCGTCCGTTATGAATAAGTATTGCACCGTCGTGCAGAGGAGTGTTTTTGTAAAATATTGTTTCAATCAGCCCGGAGCTGATAACGGCATTAATTTTTTCGCCTCCTTCCGACCTTGGTTCGAGAGAGCTTGTCCGGCCAATTACGATTAGGGCTCCGGTCTTCTTAACCGACATTGCCTCCACGGCTCTGATAATTTCTTCAGCGTTCCGCGGATTATCCTTACTTCCGTTATTAAAGGAAAGAATATTCAGTTTCCGGAGAAATTCATTTTTTACATACCTGTTCCCTGTGGCTATAAGGAACCTCCTGATCTCCTGCTGAAAGACCACAATCAGAGCTATAAGGCCCACTCCGATGACCTGGCCAAGCAGAGTGCTCATAAGTTCGAGATTAAGCACTTTCACGAGCAGCCAGAAAAGATAAAAAATAAATACCGCCACAAAGATACTCATGGCGGGGGTACCTCTGATTATCCTGTAAAGCTGGTAAAGCAGAAAGGCAACCAGAAATATATCAACAACATCAAATATGGTAATACTGAACGGCATTCTTCAAATTAACATTTTCAGAAATATTCTTTTCTCGGCCTGTTGTTTACCCTGCTCACGAGCCGACAGGCTTCAACTGCCTCCCTTACATCGTGAACCCTCAGTATATCTGCACCTTTGAGCAAAGCCACAGTATTCAGGACTGTGGTACCGTTAAGAGCTTCAGCGGGTGAAAATCCGAGTGTCTTCCAGATCATTGATTTACGGGAAAGTCCGACCATCAACGGCAATCCGGTTATTGAAAATTCTTCCAGCCTGCGCAGAATTTCAAAATTATGTTCCGCAGTTTTTCCGAATCCAAACCCCGGATCAATAATTATATCCTTAATCCCCGCTGTCCTCAGAGCATTAATTCTGACGCCCATCCACATCAGTATGTCTGCCACCACATCATCATATACGGGGTTATTCTGCATAGTTGAAGGAGTTCCCTGCATGTGCATAAGAATATAAGGCACATTAAATTCCCTGACAACGCTGAACATCTGAGGGTCAAGTTCACCTCCCGAGATGTCGTTAATAATATGTGCGCCACAAGAAGCAACAGCTTCACCTGCAATTTCCGACCTGAATGTATCAACTGATATTATTGCTTCCGGGAAATTCTCCGAAATAAGCCTTACGGCGGGAAGCACCCTTTTCCTTTCCTCATCCGGAGGAATCTCTGCTGCTCCCGGCCGCGATGAAAACCCTCCCACATCGATGAAGTCGGCACCCGATTTCAGCATTTCCCCCACAGAATTTAGTATATGAGCCGGGTTCATTTTTCTGCTGTCGGCATAAAACGAGTCCGGTGTGACATTTATCACACCCATTACCCTCGGGCGGTCAAAATCAATCAGCCGGCCCTTAACGTTTATATACAGAGGTTTCCGAAACATTTCAAACATTCAAAGATAAACAAAATGGTTAATGATTTACATTACTTCCTTTTCGGGTCTGCATTCATCGGCCTGATAGCGAAAATTCAATTTGATATTCTTACTTTTGCCATGCATTATTACTTTTACACCGGAACAAAACAGGCATGAGGTTATTTGTAATTGAAGGACTTGACGGTTCGGGCAAATCGACTCAGATAAAATTACTGGGCAGTCACCTGGAAAAATCAGGTTTTTCATACGAATATCTTCATTTCCCGAGAACGGATGCTCCTTGGTTCGGCGAGCTTATTGCCCGGTTCCTGAGAGGAGAATTTGGTTCGCTTAATGAGGTTGACCCATACCTTGTAGCGATGCTTTATGCCGGAGACAGAAAGGACGCTTCGGAACTTATCCGGAAATGGTTTGATGAAGGAAGGGTGGTGCTGCTCGACCGGTACACCTATTCAAATATTGCCTATCAGTGTGCGAAATTTGATGATACAGATAAGCAGGATGAACTGAAAGAATGGATCCTGAAACTCGAATTTGAGCATTTCGGGATTCCGCGGCCATCTGTCAATATATTCCTAGACATGCCGCTGCCCTTCATCCGGAACAAACTTTCATCGGGACGAGACGGAGACGACAGGAAATATCTTAACGGAAAAGCGGACATACACGAAAGCAACATAAACTTCCAGAAACGTGTAAGGGATATGTATCTGAGGGTGGCCGGTTCAGATCCATCGCTTGAAGTGATTAACTGTTCTGACGCTGACGGCAACATTCTGAATCCCAACAGGGTTTTTGAACTAATACTGGACCTTTTGAACAGAAAAAGACTCCTTGAATGAGAGTATTATATCTGATAGCACGCCTGCTGACTGGTGCCGTTTTCGTCTTTTCAGGTACCGTAAAGGCTATTGATCCAACAGGTTCTGCCATAAAGTTCACCGATTATTTTACGGCATTCGGACTTGATTTCCTGATACCCTTAAGCATGCCTCTGGCTTTCATTCTATGCCTTGCCGAATTCATTTCAGGTTTTGCGCTTCTTTCGGGAATAAGATACCGCGAGGGACTTGCCGCAGTGGCTGCCCTTATGGCGGTATTTACACCCCTTACTCTTGTGCTTGCTGTTCTGAATCCTGTCAGCGACTGCGGTTGTTTCGGAGATGCTGTAAAGCTCACAAACTGGGAGACGTTCGGGAAAAATGTGGTTTTATCTTTTTTTGTTATTATTCTGATCACCCGGAAACAGAAACCTTCAGAGTATATCCGGTCCGGAAGAAGCTGGCTTATCATTTCGGCTGTCTCTCTCATTTTCGTTTTATTCACTTTGTACAACCTTGTATATCTTCCCGTCATTGATTTCCTTCCCTACAAAAAGGGGAATAATATCAGGAAGCTTATGGTAATTCCCGAAGGCGCACCTGCCCCTGTCTTCAGGACAACATTTATCTACGAAAAGGACGGAATAAGGAAAGAGTTCACTCTCGACAACTATCCTGAAGGCGATACTGCATGGAAATTTATTGACCAGAAATCTGTTATGATTAAAAAAGGCTATGAACCACCCATTCATGATTTCTCAGTCACCACCATTGACGGGAACAATATAACCGATCATGTACTTAATAACAGCGGTTACACCCTTTTGATGATATCCCATAAGCTCGAAAAAGCTGATCCCCGGAAACTTGAGAAAGGCTTTGCAACCGGCAGGAGATTTGCCGAAGCCGGCATGGAGTTTTATATACTCACATCCACGGGCTCCGACAAATTAAAAGATTATCAGAACGGTCTTGTTTTTTGCATTGCTGACGAAGTTACGCTTAAAACAATGGTAAGATCCAACCCCGGTTATATTCTTCTGAAAAACGGTACCGTGGCAGGCAAGTGGTCGTGGGCCGGCCTGCCAGCCGACATAAATAATATGTTAAAATAAAAATACGTTAAACTATTTGTCATGAGAAAAAAAATCGTTGCAGGCAACTGGAAAATGAACATGGATTACAGCACAGGTATAGCTCTGGCTGAAGGAATAAGGGATTATTTTAAAAACAAGGTTCCCGTTTGTGAGGTTATAATCTGCTCTCCTTTCATACATCTTGCTTCGCTGCAAAACATCCTGAAAGGAAGCATTATTAAATATGGTGCACAGAACTGCCACCAGGAAGAGTCAGGTGCCTACACAGGTGAGATATCAGCCGGGATGATAAAGAGTACCGGGGCAGAATATGTTATAATAGGGCATTCGGAAAGAAGAACCTACTTCGGAGAGGATGATTCGCTGCTTAACAGGAAAACCAAAACTGCCCTGGCCAGGGGACTGAAAGTCATTTTCTGCTGCGGGGAAGTACTGGCTGAAAGAGAAAAAGAAATACATTTTGAGGTTGTAAAAAGACAGCTTACCGACGGACTCTTCAATCTGACAGAGGAGCAGATGAAGAATATTGTTATTGCCTACGAACCTGTCTGGGCAATCGGAACAGGGCTGACTGCCTCACCCGCTCAGGCCCAGGAGATGCACCGTTTTATAAGAGAAAACCTCGAAGCCGGATATGGAAGAAAGATTGCGGAGGAAACCACAATATTATACGGGGGTAGCTGTAAAGCCTCAAATGCAGCAGAACTCTTCAGTATGCCTGATGTGGACGGCGGTCTCATAGGAGGGGCTTCGCTGAAGAAGGATGAATTCTGCGCCATCGCAGAGGCTGTTCATTAATTCCACCCGCCGGTTTATAACTTTACCGGTGACAACGGATATTAAGACAGAGAGTCTGTATTTTTATATATTCGTTTGATAAACAAGGTTTTCAGGTAATTAATATAGTGTTATGCCCAGAAAAACAATCATTGCCTTCCTTGTTATGGCATTCATTTGCCTGCCGGTAATTTCACAGACAAGAAAAAGCTTTTCAGGCGAAAAGGAAAAATTCACGCAGGAACTGACAGCCTACATGGGGCCTAATCTAAACGCCGGCCAGCTGTCAGTTCTGAACACCTTTAAGGCAGAATGGGACAGCTCTGCCTTTAATGCAGACCTGTCACGCAGCATAATAGAGATAAGTTCAATGCTTGCGGCGCGTAACCTCAGGGCAACCCCCCATTTCCTTGATTACCTGCAGGCTCTGTCGGCCCTCCTCGATTACAGAGGAAACCAGGGCTATTTCAATACATGGCTGAAGGGTCTGGCCGACATGATTAAAAAACAGCATATTCCCAACGATGTGCTGGACAGGTTTTTCAGAATTACAAATTCATTTATTTCTGCGCGCGTCGCATCAGAATCGGGAAATATTAAGTGGAAGATTGAAGGAAATGATGTTGCCTTTGAGTTCGATACCGCTTTCTGCATAAGTGTGAGAAACGGGGTGCTTAAAGCTTTTTCTCAGAAAGACAGTACTGAAATCCAGAATGTTGACGGAAAATTTTACCCTGAAATACTTACATTCAGGGGTTCGAGGGGAACCGTTTATTTTGAGAAGGCAGGTTATAAGAAAGACGAGGTATTCGCAGAAGCCGAAAATTTTTCTCTGAATTTCTCACGGGCGACTTTCACTATAGATTCGGCCAGACTTACACATAAATCCTTCTTTGCCAATCCCGAATACGGAATACTGACCGATCAGGCAGCCTACAAATCGGCTAACAGGGTCCTTTACCCTCAGTTTGAGACTTATGCAAAGAGTTTCTCCATTAAAAACATATTTAAGGATGTAAATTATGAGGGCGGGCTGAAGCTGGAAGGGAACACACTTCTCGGAACCGGCGATGTTTTCACACCGGCCAAAGTCACAATCTTCAGAAATGACACTCTATACCTGAAAATGACCACAAACGCGTGCATCCTTTCAAAATCAGGTATCAACACCCAGGAATCATCCGCAACCCTTTACCTGGATAAAGATTCCCTTTTTCACTCGAGTATTGGTTTCTCATATAACGCCGACACAAGGGAAGTAAATCTCTTCAGAAACAATAATCCCGTTTCCAAAAGCCCGTGGTTTGACTCATTTCACGGGCTCGATATGTACTTTGAGAGTCTCAACTGGAAAATGAATGAATCGAAAATCACACTCTCAAGGGCCAGAGGAGCCTCACTCGGGCAGGCCAGATTTGAATCCCTCTCCTTCTTTAATGCAAATTACTTTGAACGTCTTGCCGGCATCGACGAGTACCATCCCCTGAACAGACTCAGGCAATTTGCCAACTGGTACTATTCGGAAACTTTCCCGGTGAATGACTTTGCCGGATGGCTGAAACTGCCTGCCGAATCGGTTGCCGGAATGTGCATGGACCTTGCCAACAGAGGCTTTCTTTTCTACGACAGGGTTAACAATGAGGTGACCATCAAGAAAAAAGTGGATGACTACATAGCATCTTATGCAAGGAAAAAAGACTATGATGTTATTACATTCACAAGCGAGGTTAATGCCCCGGATGATAACGCAATACTCGACATGAACAATTACCGGCTTACAGTTAACGGCGTTCCCGGAGTATTTCTCAGTGATTCCCAGCAGGTGGCTATCTATCCCTATAAAAACAGAATAGTGGTCGGAAAAAACAGGGATATTTTCTTTGACGGTGTTGTAGAGGCCGGACTCTTTACCATTTTCGGACATGAGTTCAGCTTCAGCTACGACACCTTTAAGATCAGGCTCCAGAAAATTGATTCTATAATGATAGCCGTGGAAACGGAACGAAGAGATAATATGGGAAGACCTGTAGTGGAGCCAATCGATAATCTGATACAGCTTACCACAGCAGAACTCTATATTGACCACCCGAATAATAAGTCGGGTCTCAGAAGCCTGGCTCAGTATCCGATCATAAACGCAACAACCTACTCATATATCTTCTTCGACAAACTGCCAAACCTTGAGAACATCTATAAAAAGCAGGACGTTTATTTCAGGATAGATCCCTTCTCATACGAGAACATAGATCACTATACAAATGATATGATGAGCCTGCCGGGCACTTTTTATGCGGGTAATATTCTTGAACCTACAAGACAGTACCTCATAATTCAGCCCGACAACTCTCTTGGCTTTACCATGAATATTCCAGAAAACGGAATTGGTCTGTACGGCGGGAAAGGCCAGCTGTTTAATTTATTAACAATGAGCAACAAGGGCCTTGAGGGCTCAGGCACACTCCGGAGGCTTACCTCCGAAACACAGTCTGAGGTGTACAGATTCTTCCCCGATTCAATGATAACTGACGCACAACGCTTTACAATTTCCCCTGATGCATCGGGAATTTATCCGGAACTGGGAAGCCGCAACGTAAAAATTAAATGGCTCCCGGAGAAAGACGAATGGTTTGCCTTCAACAGGACCGGTGAAAAATTCGATATGTTTGGAAACGGAACAAGACTGGATGGTTCTGTAAAGCTTACTCCTGAAGCCCTGGAGGGCTCAGGAAATATTGAGTACACAGACTCCAGAATAGTTTCAGATAAATTTAATTTCACTTCCTACACCATACACTCCGATACAGCCGATTATAATCTCATCTCTCCCCGCGGAGGAGGTAACTTTTCCTTTATTGCTGAAAATGTAAACACAACCATCGACTTTAAAGCCTCCAGATCAAGGTTCAGCCTTAATGCCGGCAGTTCCCTGGTGAAATTCCCTGAAATACAGTATATCTGTAAAATGACTGATTTTGAATATGATATGAAAGAAAGAATTCTGGGAATGGAACAGAGAGGAAAAGCCTCTGAATCGCTGCTTAAGCCTGAAGAGTTGCTGAAAGTGGACCTCAACAACCTTGAAACTCCCACATTCTTTGCCACCAATATAATTAAAGACACTATAACCTTTGCCTCAAAGAAGGGCCGCTATATTATGAACCAGGAAATTGTGGAGGCTGAAAATACAAACTACATTCATATAGCCGATGCACTCATTCAGCCTGAAAGCGGAAAGGTAATTATAGAAAGAGGCGCAAGGATAAGGCCCCTGCAGAATGCAGTATTAGCTGTCAACAACAGACATATTCTGCACTCGGCATCAATAAACATCGAAAACAGGAACTCATACAACGGCAGTGCAGTCTATGACTATATTGACGAGAATAACGAGAAGCAGGAGATAAATTTCCCGAAAATCACAACCGAGAAGGCAGTGACAATGGCTGATGGCTATATTCCTGTAAATCAGAATTTCAGGCTTAGTCCGGCATTCACATTTACAGGCGATGTTCAGCTTTCGGCCCTTAACGAGAACCTTACATTTACAGGCGCCGCAGGGATTGTGCATAACTGCAACCTGAAAAGTTACAATGTAAAATTCAAGGCGGCCATCGACCCGAAGACAGTAATGATACCTTATGGTGACAAGCCGAGGGATATTAATGACAACCCTGTCTATTCGGGCTCATTTATTGCAGTCGATTCGGCTCATATATACCCTGCATTCCTTTCCGAAAGAAAATCGTGGAGCGATGCACAGATTGTAAAAGCCCAGGGGGTACTCTGGTATGACAGGGAGAAAGCTTTCTACAGGATTGCAACCCTTGATAAACTGGCAGATTTAAGCATTCCCGGTAATATAATCACATTCGACAAAAATTTCTGCATTCTTTCCGGCGAAGGTGACCTTGATTTCGGAGCCAACTTCGATTTCCTGCAGATGAAAGCAGCAGGAAAGGTCATCCATAATATTGATTCAGGGAATGTCACATTTGAAGCCTCACTTGCTTTTGACTTCCATTTCTCAAATGAAGCGCTGGCAATGATGAGCGATGAAATAAAGAGAGTTCCAGCCCTTACCCCGGTTAACATAACAACCGACCAGTACCGTAAAGGTATGAGGGACCTGCTGGGAGAACAGACTGCCGGCAGAATAATTGAGGAAATCGGACTCTATGGCACAACCAGGAATATTCCCAGGGAGTACCCTTACGAGCTTCTCCTCAATGATGTAAAACTGTACTGGAACCCCCTGACCTCATCTTTCAGGTCGAAGGGTAAAATAGGTATCGGGCTGGTTGGTTCCCAGGCAGTAAATGTATATGTCGACGGTTTTATTGAGATACAGAGAAGAAGATCGGGTGACCTGCTTGATATCTATCTGAAGGCCGATAACTCAACATGGTACTATTTCTCATACTTCAGAGGAGTGCTGATGACCCAGGCAGGGAATCTCGATTACAATACGCTTATATCAACAATAAAAATCAAGGACCGGCGGCATCCCGAGTCATCAAACAGGAAGCCGTATACATATATGATTGCTGTGGAAGACAGGCTGCCAAGATTCCTCAGAAGAATGACCTCTGAAGAACCGGTAGAAGAACAGTAAAACCGAAATCTGTACCTGCCCGATATGAATATTTTCTATGCACCTTATGTTTCGGGTGAAAAATGCATCCTTGACGAGAGGGAATCGCGTCATTGCATAAAGGTTTTAAGACACAGGAAATCAGACAGTATAATTATTAGTGACGGGAAAGGCGGGCTTTTTGAGGCAGTGATAGAAAATCCTGACCCGGCAGCCTGTGTTGTAAAAATAACCGGCACGATGGAGGATAAGCAAGCCCGCACATACTACCTGCACCTTGCCGTTTCGCCTCTGAAGAATCCGGAACGCCTTGAGTGGCTGATCGAGAAATGCGTGGAGATCGGTGTGGACGAAATTACTCCGGTAATATGCAGCAAAACCGAAAAGAAAACCGTGAGGATGGATCGTGCTGAAGGAATAATTATCTCGGCCATGAAACAATCGCTTAAAGCACGAAAGACAATTATTAACAAGCCGGAATACTTTGCAGACTTTATCAGCTCATTTAATGCAGATCTGAAGCTTATAGCCCATTGTTACGGGTCAAATCCAAGAAAGTCGGTGAGGGAAGCCTACAATAATGAAGGAAGCATAATTTTTATGATAGGCCCGGAAGGCGATTTTACCTTAAATGAGATTGCATCGGCACAGCAGGAAGGCTACATTCCGGTTCACCTGGGAAGCAGCCGACTGAGAACAGAAACGGCAGGCATTGCCGCCTGCCATTCCATCTACCTGCTGAACCAGTGTTAATTATAAGGGACCCGGTCCGGGTTGTTAAGGCTCATCACCCGTTCTTCTCTGAAGTTTTATACCTGCCGGCTTTTTTCAGTGCCTGATCGAGCAGGTACTCAATCTGTCCGTTTGTACTGCGAAATTCATCTGCAGCCCATTTCTCAAGAGCCTTGAATTTTTCCGGATCAATTCTCAGGACAAAAGACTTCTTCTCTGCCATAATCAGTTATGCAAGGTTCCTGCATTCACAACAGGCGTGGTATCTTTGTCGGCGCAAAGCACCACCATCAGATTGCTGACCATCGCAGCCTTTTTCTCTTCATCGAGGTCGACAATCTTTTTATCCGACAGCTGTTCAAGTGCCATCTGCACCATCGAAACGGCTCCTTCAACAATCTTGAACCTTGCCGAAACCACGGCAGAAGCCTGCTGACGCCTCAGCATTGCATTAGCGATCTCTTCCGCGTAGGCAATATAATTTATTCTTGCCTCGATCACGTTAATACCTGCAATCTGAAGCCTTTCTCGTATCTCTCTTTCAAGTTCCTCGTTAACCTCCTCTCCCCCGCTGCGCAGAGCTATTACCGATTCATGGTCCTCAAAATTATCGTATGGATAAAGACCGGCCAGTTTTCGCAGTGCAGCATCGCTTTGCACCAGAACGAAATGCTGGTAATCATCCACCTCAAATGCCGCCTTGAACGTGTTCTCGACCTTCCAGACCAGCACAAGACCTATTTTTATCGGGTTTCCGATCTTGTCGTTAACCTTTATGGGTTCGCTGTCGAAATTCCTCGCCCTTAATGAAATCTTCTTTCTTACAAAAAAAGGATTCACCCAGAAGAAACCGTTCTCTTTTACAGTACCCTTATAGGCTCCGAACAGAACCATAACGCACGATTCGTTGGGGTTGATAACCGTAAGACCTGCCAGCATAAAGAGAAGCAGCACAAGCAGAACAACGCCAAGCCAGATTATCTCATAGACAAAACCGGCAATTGTGCCTCCAAGCAGAGCAAGAGCAACCAGAAGTGCCAGATAACCGGAGGCAGGTTTAAATGTAAATTCCTGTTTCATCTGTGATATTATTTTAATATCACAAATATATCATTTTGATTTTTATTAAACAAAAAAATCTGCTTAAAAACATTGTATTGTGACTTTATTCACAATATCCTGTCTAAAAGATCGGAAAGTCTTTTTGTTAATTCCACCGTGGGCACGGTTTTGTCGCGTTCCAGGAGTGCAAAGACATCATTGAATTCCGACGGGATACCCCAGGCATCCTCGTAGAGGTCGGTATCGTCTGTGTTAATTTCGGAATAGGAAATAAAACGGGCAGAGGTTAAATCCATAGGCAATTCCATCTTACTTTTCTGTAAAACGGTATGCCGGTTGTTATATTGTATTTTCCGAAGGAGAATCAGTTAAGAATAATCTGTTTCTCCTGCATAAGTTTTCTCATATTAATCAGGGCGTATCGCATTCTGCCCAGGGCCGTATTGATGCTTACTCCTGTAATATCAGCTATCTCCTTAAAGCTCAGTCCGGTATAATGCCTCAGTATAACAACCTCCTTCTGGTCTTCCGGCAGGCTGTTAATGAGCTTCCGCACATCCCTTCGTATCTGCACCCTTACCATATTGTCCTCAACGTTTCTGTCGGCGAGCGACTTTGTGTTGAAGAGGTCGCTCTCGTAATCGTCGTTCAGCAGTACGTTCAACTGCTTTTGTTTACGGAAATGGTCAATAATAAGGTTGTGTGCAATCCGCATCACCCAGGAAAGAAATTTCCCGTTGTCGGAGTATTTTCCGGTCTTAACCGACTGAATGACTTTAAGAAATGTATCCTGGAAGATGTCTTCCGCAAGAGCCTGATCGCGTATATACATTGCTATATACGCATAAACCTTGTTTTTATGACGATGGATTAATTCGCCGAAACAGGACTGCTCACCATTTATGAACTTCTGCAGAAGTTCATAATCGGAAAGGTTCTTTTTCATAACTCACTCTTTAAGAATAAAAAGAGCAGAGATTTTTAATAGGCAGTCCTCCTTTAATGATTATTATTAACACAAATAAAGTAAATTTTTTTAAGATGAAAAATATTACTTTTGGCTTTTAACACTTTTTTTTGACGAACGGCCCGGAATTATAGGCAAGCAGACGATAAATGGAGGGGAGTATTGATATCAGGGGTGCGAGGGTAAACAACCTCAAAAACATAAGTCTTAAGATACCCAGAGGCAGGCTCGTGGTGATAACCGGTGTTTCGGGTTCAGGTAAATCATCACTGGCTTTCGACACTCTTTATGCCGAAGGGCAGAGAAGGTATGTGGAGTCTCTCTCCTCATACGCCCGCCAGTTTCTCGGCAGAATGAATAAACCTGAAGTTGATTTCATTGACGGAATTCCTCCGGCCATTGCCATAGAACAAAAGGTTAACACGCGCAACCCAAGGTCAACTGTTGGTACTGCCACTGAAATTTACGACTACCTGAGGCTTCTATATGCCAGGATAGGGAAAACATATTCACCGGTTTCGGGCAGGGAGGTAAAGAAGCACAGCGTTGATGACGTGGTAAAATACATTCGCTCGCTGAAAGAGGGAACTGTCGTGATAATAACCGCTCCCGGCGAAATACCCTCAAAAATAACAACAGCCGAATATTTTGCTTTCCTTGTCAAACAGGGCTATAACAGAATTGAAAGGGACGGTGAAATGCTGAGGCTGGATGACGAAAAATCCCCGTTATGCTGCGAACCGGGTCAGAAGATAAATATCGTTATTGACCGGATAAGTACTGATAACACTGATGAAACTCTCAGCAGGGCAGCCGACTCGGTGCAGACAGCCTTTAACTCAGGGAAAGGTTATTGTCATCTGGTGATAAACAGGAACGGAAAAACAACAAGGGAGAGCTTCTCGGACCGGTTCGAGGAAGACGGGATTGATTTTATTGAACCTTCGGAATATCTTTTCAGCTTCAATAATCCGATGGGTGCCTGCCCTGTATGTGAAGGCTACGGAAAGGTAATGGGTATTGACGAAAACCTGGTGATACCCGACCAGAACTTATCGGTATACGATGATGCCATAGTATGCTGGAAGGGAGAACAGATGAGTAAGTGGAAGGAAAGGCTGATCTCAAGCGCTCATCTTTTCGACTTTCCGGTTCACAAACCCTATTACCAGCTCTCCCCCGAGCAGAAAAGGGTGCTATGGGAAGGCAACCGCTATTTCTTCGGAATTAATTCCTTCTTCGACCATCTCGAAGAAAAAAAGTATAAGATTCAGTACCGGGTACTTCTGAGCAGGTACAGGGGTAAAACCGTGTGTCCTTCGTGCAACGGAACGAGGCTGAGAAAGGAAGCAGGGTATGTTAAAATAGCCGGCAAATCCATTACCGAACTGTCTGCCATGCCATGCAGTGAACTGCTGGATTTCTTCACAAGCTTTAAACCTGACGCACATGACAGCAGGATATCTGAGAGACTTTTAAAGGAAATTATTTCAAGGTTGAATTATATCGTGAATGTTGGTTTACCCTACCTTACCCTCGACCGTCTCTCCTCAACTTTATCGGGAGGTGAATCTCAGAGGATCAACCTTGCCACATCTCTCGGCAGCAATCTGACAGGCTCGCTGTATATTCTTGATGAACCCAGCATCGGGCTTCATCCGCGCGATACAGGCCTGCTCATAAATGTTCTTAAACAACTTCGCGACTCAGGAAATACTGTCGTGGTAGTGGAGCATGATGAGGAAATTATGAGGGCTGCTGATGAAATAACAGACCTTGGTCCGGGCGCAGGCATTAACGGCGGAGAGATTGTTTACCAGGGAGAACCGGCAAAAGCTGATTCATCAGATTCCCTTACGGCCGGATACCTGTCGGGCAGACTAAAGATTCCTGTTCCTGAAATCAGAAGGCCGTGGAACAGCTATATCGAAATTAAAGGTGCAAGGGAGAATAACCTGAAATCGGTGGATGTGAGGTTCCCACTTCACACCATAACGGTTGTCACAGGGGTAAGCGGCAGCGGCAAATCAACTCTTGTAAACGATATACTATACAGGGCCCTGAATATAAGGCTGAACGGATCAGGTCCGAAACCCGGACAGTTCCGTGAAATTGCTGGTGACATTAAAACCATTACAGGAGTGGAAATGGTCGACCAGAATCCGATAGGGAAATCGAGCCGGTCGAACCCCGTAACCTACCTGAAGGCTTATGATGAGATACGGAAGCTTTTTGCCGACCAGCAGGCATCGGTCCAAAACAATTTCAAGGCTTCGCATTTCTCCTTCAATATCGACGGGGGAAGGTGCGACGAATGCCAGGGTGAAGGCACTATAAAGGTTGAGATGCAGTTCATGGCCGATGTGGAACTTGTATGCGAATCCTGCAAGGGTAAAAGATTTAAAAGAGAAGTTCTGGAGGTGATGTACCGTGGTAAAAATATCTTTGATATCCTGGAAATGACCGTTGATGAGGCAATAGAATTCTTCGGTTCAAGCCAGGGCAAGACAGAAAAAAGGATTGTAGCCAGGTTAAAACCGCTGTCGGACACCGGACTCGGCTATGTTCGTCTGGGACAATCTTCAAGCACTCTGTCGGGTGGGGAGAGCCAGAGGGTCAAGCTGGCATATTTTCTCAGCCAGGAAAAGGAGAGCGGGCACATCCTGTTCATCTTTGACGAACCGACAACAGGCCTTCATTTTCATGATATCGGGAAACTTCTGAATTCAATAAATGCACTTGTTGAGCACGGTCATTCGGTCATACTGATTGAACACAATCCCGAAATGATAAAATCTGCCGACTGGATAATTGATTTGGGGCCTGAGGGCGGAGATGAAGGCGGGCATGTCGTCTTTACCGGTACACCTGAGGAGATAATCAAGTGCAGGGAATCACACACCGGCAGGTATCTTGCAGGCAGGTTGCCAAAATAAAAAAGGGAGCTCTCAGTCGAGGCTCCCTTCACCAGGAAAAATCCTTTTATTTTTTCACTTTGAATCCGAACATGATTGCGACGCATCCGCTTGCAGGTATATCTCCGGGCTTATTGAACGGAGCAACCCTTACAACAAGCTTCAGCTGTTTGCTTGATTCAAGCTTGAAATCCCACGTTTTGGCGTAATTGTGTTCCTTGTTGGAATAAAGTACATTTTTGTTTTCGTCAAGTATCTTGAATTCCACCGCAGGAAGTTTACCTTCGCCAATTACAGTGACCCGGTACTCCATGTCGGAGTAGAAAGTTTTATAAAGCTCAGCTTCCTCCCCTTCCACAAGTATGGCAGCATGATAATTGCCATCGTGTGTATAGGGTGACAGCACGGGCAGAACTTCCTTCTTCGCGAAAGCCTTGCACTGTGAATGTGCCGGAGCCGCGAAAAAGAATAGCAAGAGTGTCAGTACTGATAATATCCTGATAGTCTTCATAATGTACTATTTTACAAATGAGTCTCTGATTTCTTTCACCACATCAGCCAGCTGTTTGAACGTCTCTACCGACATATCGGTTGTGACCTGTGACCTCAGGATGGTGACATTTGTACTCTGGTCAATTTCTGTTTTGATGGGCGTGGTCTTAATATTGATTTTATCAAAAACCTCCTTAAGTTTTGCCATCTGGCCGATCATCTCATCAACTGCAGGGTTTCCCTTGTTGCTTTCAAGCAGATTGATAAGAATGTCGATGGAGAGCTTCTGGTCGATGATTGTGGCAACCAGTTTATTTCCGTTGAATTCCTTAAGGTCAACAAGCTGTGTGGAAATATAAAGGCCCTCAATCCATCCGCCAACCAGCATAATTGCAGCCACAGCCGTCTGGTCATTATCGGCAAGATATGAATTTGAGTTAAGGAATGTTTCGGAAATGGTTTCCATTATGGCTTCCTTGTTGTTGATATTCTGCTCCAGGGTTGAGATGGTTTCCTGGTTAATTGCGTCAAGAATACCAAGTCCGTCAGCCATCTTTTTGGCTGCATTCATATAATCGATAATCAGCTGTGTCTGATCGTAAAGGCTCGCAAAACTCAGATCGCATGTATAAATTCCGAGATTAAGAGCCATGCTGCGTGTAGTGGTATAAAGTTTTGCATTCTCAATCGGATTAAGGTATTTCCTGTCGAAAGGAGCTCCTGCCGATTTAATAAGCATTGCCGATTCAAGAGGAGTCGGAAGGGCGTTGAATATTTTTTCAGCCTGCTTTATATCCTGCTGTATACGGGCCATATCCTGCTGTGAAAGCTGCTGCTGTTCCTTAGCCGGTTTCTTTTCGCTTCCCGAACCGCACCCGGGCAGCAGAAGCAGAACCAAAAAAATAACAGCCGTAAATCCTGAAAAAATCCTGTAAAATCTATTCATGATCAGATAATTTAAATTCCTAATAATTTAACGACTAAATTAGAACAATATTTTTATTTTTCAAAAACAGTGCAATTTATATTTCAGAATGTCCTTATTCATGGGAGGAAAAATACCTCATAAACTGGGTTCGCTCGAAAACAGAAGGCTTTTCAATTGAAGAATAATTCAGCTTACCGGCAAACTCATCTATCGATTTAAAACCTTTTCTTTCCATCCAGCCGGCAATCTGGCTGTTGATGGTTTTTATATAGGGCAGCCCCTTTTCATAAAGAACCGAACATACCTGGACCGTTTTTGCTCCGGCCAGGATGTATTTAACAGCATCTTCTCCGTTCTTTACACCTGTTGAAGCCGAAATATCCAAACCAAAACCAAGGGCGCTTGCCATTGCAATCCACCTGAGAACATATCGTTTTTCATCGGATGTGCTTAATACCCCTGCGGATGTGATTGTCATTTTTTCAATATCTATATCCGGTTCGTAGAACCTGTTAAACATTACCACGCCTTCGACGCCCCTGAAATGTAGCTTTTCAAGGAGGTTAAGGATATTTGAAAATCTGAATCCAATCTTTAACGCGACAGGAATCTTAATAACTGATTTCAGTTTCTCAACCAGTCTGAGATATTCTTCTTCGGCCTCTCCCGCTGTCATTTTACTATCAGTCGGAAGGAAAAACATGTTTACTTCCAGCGCGTCGGCCCCTGCTTCCTGGATGCGAACGGCAAAATCGAGCCATGAACCGGGCGAGATGCAGTTGATACTCGGGATTACGGGTATGCCCACCGCTTTCTTTGCATCTGAAATGAGTTTCAGGTAACTTTCGACTGCATTTGATTTTATATAATAAGCCATGTAATCATCGGCTTCGGGATAAGAGACCGGCCGGGCCGATGCGGCGACCACCGAATTGATCTGCTCTTCGAAAAGGGATTTCAGTACCACAGCTCCGGCACCTGACTCCTCAGCCTCCCTGACACGTTCGGCAGTGGAAGTATGGCTGCTGCTTCCGGCTATAACAGGGCTCTTCAGATTAAGTCCCAGATAATTCACATTAAGATTGCTCATATTATTTATTTTACTTTACTTTTTCTTTCTCCAAATATAAGCGTACCAACCCTGATCATTGTACTGCCTTCTTCCAGGGCAATCATATAATCTCCCGACATTCCCATTGATATTTCCCTGAACTGATGGTTACGGCTGAAATACTTCTCCTTTAATATTGTAAAATACTCTTTCAGTGTTCTGAACTCGCTTCTTACAAGGTTCATATCATCTGTGAGAGTGGCCATTCCCATCACACCGCAAAATACAATATTTTTTATTTTCATGAAATCGGGTGATTGCAACATTGCCCCGGCCTCATCGATCGAGAAGCCTGACTTTGTTTCCTCCCTGGCTATATGGAACTGAATAAGGCAATTTACAATAAGGTTAAGTTTTTCAGCTTCACGGTTTATTACTGAAATCAGCCTGAAGCTGTCGGCAGAGTGGATCATGGTCACATGCGGAAGGATTGATTTCACCTTGTTGGTCTGAAGGTGACCAATGAAATGCCATTCAATGTCGGAGGGAAGCCTCTCTTTTTTTAAAAGAAGCTCCTGCACCCTGTTCTCGCCAAATAATGTATGTCCTGTACCGTACACTTTTAAAATCTCCTCAACCGGCTGCGTTTTTGATACGACAACTATTTTCACGCTGTCCGGGACCTGTTTTTTGAGGTTGATAATGTTCTGTACGGAGTCCATCGGGTGCCTTTATTAACCGAGAAGGTGAATTACCAGTCCGCTCCTCAGTTTTGGTTCGAACCAGGTTGTTTTCGGGGGCATAATATTACCTGTATCTGCAATGTCAATAAGTTGTTTCATGGAAACAGGATAGAGGGCAAAGGCGGCTTTCATTTCACCGCTGTCGACTCTTTTCCTGAGTTCTTCCAGTCCGCGGATTCCGCCAACAAAATCAATCCGTCGTGATCTCCTCAGGTCCTGAATGTCAAGCACAGGTGTAAGCACCCTGTTTGTAAGAATGTTTACATCAAGCACACCTACAGGGTCGTTATTGTCGTATGTTCCTTCCTTTGCAGTAAGGCTGTACCATTTTCCTTCGAGGTACATTGAAAAATTATGCAGTCTGTCGGGACGGTAAATATTTCTGCCCTTATCCTCAATTACGAATGAATCTTCAAGTTTTTTTAAGAATTCTTTTGGAGTGAGGCCGTTTAAGTCCTTCACCAGCCTGTTATAATCAAGAATTCTGAGCTGGTTGTCAGGGAAATGGACGGCAAGAAAATAGTTATATTCCTCATCTCCCTTATGGTCAGGATTGTTTTCCCTCTTTTCCTTTCCCACTAGTGCGGCGGCAGCGGTGCGATGGTGACCGTCGGCAACATAGGTGTACGGCACTTTTTCCCTGAACAGTTTCTCGATCCTGCTGTTGAGCTTTGAATCCTTTATTATCCAGAAATGGTGTCCGAAACCGTCTTCGGTGATAAAGTCATATTCCGGTTTGTTTTCGGTTGTTACTTTTTCAACTATCTCATCTATCTGTTTAACAGCCGGGTATGTAAAAAAGACCGGTTCAATATTTGCGTTATTGACTCTTACATGTACCATCCTGTCCTGTTCCTTATCGGGCCGGGTAAGTTCATGTTTTTTTATTACGCCGTTCAGATAATCATCGACAGATGCACAGCCGGCAATGCCGTACTGTGTTCGGCCCTCCATTGTCTGGGCATAAATGTAAAAATGCGGCTCCCTGTCCTGTACCAGCCATCCTCTTTTCTGCCATTCCCTGAAGTTTTCGACCGATTTTTTATAGACCTCTTCAGAATGAATGTCGGTACCTTCGGGGAGATCTATTTCCGACCTGGTTATATGCAGCAGGGAACATTCTTTTCCGGCAGCCATCTTCCTGGCTTCATCAGTGTTCATTACATCGTAAGGAAGGCACGAAAGGTCTTTTGCTATTGAAGCAGGGGGCCTGAGCCCCCTGAAAGGTTTAACTACAGCCATTTTAATTACACTGGATATTTGTTTAAAATATTAATTGACTCTGTATTTTGCGTTGCCGGTCAGGAAATAATCGACCACCTGTTTTGCCGCGGCTATACCAGCATTTATGTTTGCCTCTTCTGTCTGTGCTCCCATCTTTTTTGCAGTAAAGATATATCTGCCCGGGAATTTCTCCTTAAATACTGCACTGCAGTCAGGTTCCACATCTGCCAGATAAATTATATCTTTTCTCTCCTCAAATGCCCTGATAAGGCCATCTTCATCAATGACCTCCTTACGGGCGGTATTAACAAGCACTCCGTTTTCGGGCAGGCGGCTGATCAGGTTGTATCCGATTGATTTCCTGGTTTTCTCCGTAGCAGGTATGTGAATTGAGACGTACCGGCAGGTGCTGTAAAGCTCAGTTACCGATTTAACCGGTTTCACTCCGGCCGACAACATTATCTCATCATTTACAAATGGATCAAAAGCAAATGTTTCCATTGAGAATCCCTTTGCAATTTCTGCCATGCATTTACCTACAAAACCGAAAGCCTGGAGCCCGAGTGTTTTTCCTCTGAGCTCCGTCCCCGTTCTGCCTGAGAAGCCTGAGCGAGCCTGGTAAAGCATCATCATGAAAGCGAGTTCGGCGACTGCATTTGAATTCTGTCCGGGAGTATTCATCACCACAATATTCCTCGCTGTGCATGTCGCGATGTCAATATTGTCGTATCCGGCTCCGGCCCGTACCACTATTTTAAGTTTTGGCGCTGCATCGAGGACCTCTGCTGTTACCGGATCACTTCTTACTATCAGTGCATCAGCGTCAGCCACTGCAGCTTTAAGGTCGGAAATGTTGCCGTAGTTTTCGAGCAGATTCATCACGTGCCCTGCCTGCTCTGACACTTCACGCATCTTTTTGACAGCGACCGAAGCAAAAGGTTTTTCTGTTGCAACGAGTATTTTCATGAGATTAGTTTTTCGACTCAAATTCTTTCATGGCATCCACCAGGGCTTTAACACTTTCCACAGGCAGTGCGTTATATGTTGAAGCTCTGAAACCTCCCACCGACCGGTGCCCCTCAATTCCGACAATGCCTTTTGATCTGGCGAACCCGGAGAATTCCTTTTCCAGTTCCCTGTATTCAGGAGCCATCACGAAACAAATATTCATTAATGACCTGTCCTCAGGGTCTGATACGGTTGGTACGAAAAGTTTATTTCTTTCTATCTCATCATAAAGCATAGACGCCTTTTCCTGATTTATTTTATGCATGGCTTTAACGCCTCCTTTTTCCTTCAGCCAAATAAGCGTCTGCTGGGCTGCGAAAACAGCAAAAACAGGAGGTGTGTTGAACATCGATCCGGCCTTGATGTGGGTGCGGTAATCAAGCATGGTAGGTATCTGACGGCTTACCTTGCCGAGTGCATCTTCCCTGATAATCACCAGTGTAACACCTGCCGGTGCAAGATTCTTCTGGGCGCCGGCATAAATCAAAGCGTATTTGGACACGTCTACAGGACGGCTGAATATATCTGATGACATATCTGCCACCACAGGCACCGGAGAATCGGGATCTTTTTTAAGTTCGGTCCCGAAGATTGTGTTGTTGGTAGTGATATGGAAATAATCGGCATCAGCCGGGATTGCATAGTTTTTCGGTATATAACTGAAATTTTTGTCTTTGGATGAGGCCACTTCAACAGCTTCGCCGAAAAGTTTGGCTTCCTTGAAAGCCTTTGAAGCCCATTCGCCAGTTACAAGGTATGCGGATTTTTTCTCTGAAAGGTTCATAGGAACCATGCAGAACTGCAAACTGGCACCGCCACCCAGAAAAATCACCTGGTATCCTGCAGGAACATCCAGCAATTCTTTGACCAGGGCTATTGTATCATCCATGCATGCAACAAACTCCTTGCTTCTGTGTGATATTTCCAGCACGGAGAGTCCGGATCCGGAAAAATTCCTTATTCCTTCTATGGTCTTGTCTAAAGTGTACTGCGGCAATATTGACGGGCCGGCATAAAAGTTATGTTTTTTCATAATTATGTGAGTTTATTTTATTGTTGTGTTCATAATGAATCCCAAGCAAAATTAGCAAAATATGAGGCAATAAAAAACACCGGGTAACCTCATTAAGGTTTGAAAGGCACCAGGTTTCCATCCTTCACAACCGGGATGATTTCCGTAAAATCGGGCTTAAGGCAGAACTCAATACAGTCGTCCAGGCCTTTGTCTCTGAGGCGGCTGCGGTGTGCAGCTTTCTGGATATATTTCAGGGGGTCAGGCTCTGCCAGTTTCCAGAGGTCGATTGCTGCATGGACCGAATCGCATATTGTTCTGAACTCTCCGCTTTCCAACAGGCGTGATGCTATGGCACCGGCACAGACGGTATCCTCAAGGTTGAATTTATCCTTCCATCCGGCGCAGAAAAGAAGCACATCCCGCCTTTCACTGATTAGCCATGAAACCAGTGCGGATATGTTGAGGAACGATCCGATTGCGGTGGTGTGAGATCCGGAAGTCATCTCAATGATTTTTGTGCCGTTGGTTGTGGAATATGCTATTGTACGATCTTTTATTCTTTCGGGAGTGAAGTTGAAGGGAGAATTTCCGAAATCTGCGAAGTCGAGCACAATTCCGTCTCTTTCGGCGGCTACGAGGAAACCTTTCTCCTTGTATTGTCTGGCCTCTTCCACTTCCCTTACAGGTATTATCATTCCGGCGCCGTTCTCGAATGCAGCACAGATTGCAGAACTGGCCCTGAAAATGTCTATTACAACCACATTAACTCCGCTGCAGTTGTGCCGGCTGAAAATTGCGGGAGAGAAACATGCTTCGAGAAAAGGTTTTTCCATAGAAACAGATTACTTATTAAGGCCGAAAAATAGTGATTTATTATTTATGCGCAGACATCCTGTCCGCATCCACTTTATCAGCCCTGTTTATAGAAAGGCAGACTGGTGACAACGGCCTTTGTGTCTTTATTCCGGATCCGGATAAAGATTTCGGAACCGCTCTTCCAGTAATCCGGGGGCAGGTATGCCATGCCTATTCCCTGTTTGAGCACAGGCGACATGGTGCCTGAGGTGACTTCGCCGATAACTTTGCCGTCTGCATTCACAACTTCATAATGCTGGCGTGGTATGGCCCTTTCAGCCATAATAAATCCTTTTAGTCTCCTTGTAGTCCCTTCGTTCTTCTGTTTCAGAAGCAGTTCCTTGTCTATAAAGTTCTTATAATCTGTGAACCTGGTTATCCATGCGAGACCTGCCTCAATCGGAGATGTTGAGTCATTAATGTCGTTTCCGTACAGGCAGAAACCCATTTCGAGCCTGAGTGTATCCCTTGCACCTAATCCGGCCGGTTTAATACCGTACTCTTTCCCTGCTTCAAAAACCGATCTCCAGAGTTGAGGCCCGTCTTCATTCCTGACATATATTTCGCAACCGCCCGATCCGGTATAGCCTGTGGTAGAGAATATTACATTTCTGATACCCGCAAATTCGATGGTTTTGAAAGTATAATATTCCATATCTTCAATCTTTTCCGGAGTCAGCTTCTGCATTGCCTTAAGTGCCAGAGGGCCCTGAACCGCAAGCTGGGCAGTTTGATCAGAAATGTTTACCAGGTCTTTACCGGGTTCAATGCCGAATTTTGCGGCATGGCTGACACACCAGTTCCAGTCTTTTTCAATATTTGCAGCGTTTACGACAAGCAGGTACTCCTCCTCTGAAAAGCGGTAAACAAGGAGGTCGTCAACAATCCCTCCTCTCCCATTCGGAAAGCATGAATACTGTACTTTTCCGTTCCGGAGGGCCGAAACGTCATTTGATGTTATATACTGAAGAAAATCAAGTGCAGCAGGACCTGACACCCTGAATTCTCCCATGTGTGATACATCAAAAACGCCAAGTCTCTCCCTCACGGTCATGTGTTCATCATTTATGCCGGAGTATTCAACAGGCATGTTAAAGCCGGCGAAGGGAACCATTTTTGCTCCCATTTCGATATGGAAAGGTGTAAAAGGAGTGCTTTTCATGTTAAATGATTTTTAATGTCCGCAAAATAATAAACAAGTTTCTGCGGAAAAATGCTTAAAGTCATTAAACCGATTGCCTTACATTTCGAGTATCTTAAATTCCACCCTTCGGTTCCTGGCTCTTCCCTCGGCTGTGGCGTTATCGGCAACAGGCTGGTCGGGACCGTATCCCATGTAAGTCATTCTTGATTTGTCGATTCCTTTTGCGACCAGGTAATCGACCACAGCCCTGGCTCTCTCTGTTGAAAGCCTGGCATTTATCACAGCACTGCCTGTATTGTCGGTATGTCCTGAAATTTCAATTTTCATGGTCGGATTATCGTTCATGATTCCCGCCAGTTTGTCAAGCTCCTCGAATGAATCCCTGGTAAGCACTGCTTTTCCGAGTTCGAAAAAGATATTATTCAGTACTACTTTCTTACCAACCTTTACCTTTACCAGTGGAACATCGAGCTGGACAAAATCCTTTTTATAATCGGCGCCTACGGTTATTTTCTTCATATCAGACAGGAAACCTGTTGCCCTCACATTTACAATATATACTTTCTTTTCGGGCAGTTTCACCCTGTAAGTTCCGTCAATATCGGAGCTTGCTGTTGTTGAAACCACGGCATCAGTTTCAAAATCGATAACTTCTATACGAGCCATTACAGACTCACCTGTTTCCGAATCGCTGATCCTGCCTGTGAGATATACGGACAAATCGGCGGGCGGAGGAGCCTGTATTACCTCCTTAATTATGATTACCGTATCTCTTACAACAACGGGCGGAGGAGGAGGCGGGGCAGGTTGAGGTTCGGGTTCGGGTTCGATGACTACCGGAGGCGGCAGCAGCCTTGCAAAGTAGATATCCAGTCCGCCAATACCTCCGTTACGGTCCGATACAAAGTAAAACAGGCTGTCATCGTCAGGGGCAGGAACGTAAAAGAGCTCGTTCCAGGCGGTATTTAAGGGGTATCCTGCATTAACTGCAGGGCCCCATGTGCCGTCTGTGCTCCTGACGCTGTAGAAAATATCAAATCCTCCCATAGTGTTATGACCGGCTGAACTGAACCACAGGGTATCACCGCCTTTTGAATACATAACCGATTCCTCATCGTACCGGCTGTTTATGGTTATTCCGGCATTCACCGGTTTGGTCCATTTCCGGTTATCAATTT
>ERZ795052.1258-NODE-1258-length-35244-cov-5.484754_pt1 | contig 35244 bp, 25 predicted proteins | sample MGYA00375136_ERZ795052 | MGnify/ENA primary metagenome ERZ795052 (study PRJEB30181, sample SAMN05720156) | activated sludge metagenome | isolation source: Anaerobic digester | place: Japan | collected 2015-05-26 ... | reverse complement strand
TGGTAGACGCACAGGACTTAAAATCCTGTGGGGGTATCCCCCGTACGGGTTCGAATCCCGTCCCGGGCAAATGCTCCTGCCGTGTCGCTGGAGGGATCGATCCGCTCGAGGCCGAGATTGGGCTGTGGAGGAATTAGCCGGAGCCGGCCGGGGTCAAGCCGGCGCTTTGCCTTTCCGAATGCCGTAGGCTGCGCCGTCCGGACACCGACGTCGCGTCCGGCTCTTGCACTAGAGACGTTGGGCCGAAAAGCCGGAGTCCTTCGGCTATATTGGGTATCCACCGTGGGTAGGGAGGGCGTTTTCTCCCGTCGCTTGGAAGGCTTTCTTTCAGACGATCTTCCGGCGCATAGGACAGTCCTTGCTCGGCTTCGAGACGGAAGATGCGCGTCGGGGGCCGGACAGTATTCCATGCGCGTCGGTGACACGGCGGGCGGGTTTCCGTCGTCACTCGATCGGCTGTGCCGGAGATCCTTCATAAGGGGAGACGACAATGGGTAGGTGCATCTATTGCCGCAAGTTTGCCGGGATCTTTCGGAACGAGCATCCGCGATGTGTGGCCCTTCGAAAGCAGGGCTGGGAGGAGATGGTCCGACTAGCCAAGTGCGGTGCGGCCGGTGTGGAAGATCTGGATACGCTCGAAGCTCGGCTGATCGGAACAGCCGAGCGATCCTTTTTGGACCGTTCCGCCGTCCGCCTCGCGATGGCTCTCGGCTGGGAGCAGGCCGCGCATCAGTTCCTGGCGGACGAGAAATTGGAACCCGAGGAGGAGATCGCCCTGGAAACGTTTCGGCGGCGCTTCGGCCTGTCCCAGGAGGAGCTGAGTCGGCACGGAACCTTCTGGCGGGTGGTCAAGGTCGGTACCCTGAGAGATCTTGTGGAAGGCAAGGTTCCCCGCAGATTCCAAGTCGAAGGGCCCTTGCCCTTCGTGTTCGATCCGGATGAAAGCTTGATCTTCCTGTTCTCGAACACGCAATACCTGGAGCAACGGAGCACCTCCTTTCAGCTCAAGGGAGACCGGATCGTTTGGACCCAAGAACGGACACCCGTCGACACCGGTATTCTGGCGGTCGCTACGAAGCATGTCTACTTCACCGGATCCAAGAAAGGCTTTCGAATCGCTCTGGCCAAGATCGCTGCATTACGATCGGTCGACTCCGGAGTGGAGATCCTCCAGTCCCCCGCTTCCGCCAAGACCCGCGTATTCCTGACGGACGACGGAGAGTTCACCTACCGGCTCCTCCGACATTTGGCCCCACCGACGGCCCGGACTTGATTGATTTCCCGAGATTCCTGTAGTTCACCGGTCAAAGAGTTCATCCGCAGGAACGGAAATTCGCCGAGGTTGCCGACGATCCACCGCCGCCGTTCGGCGCGGTGACAGCCTCTTCCCGCTCCGACAACCGGCCGATGCTTCCTTACGTCGTTTCCAGCGCAACCCGGTTCCCCGCCAACTCGGGCACGTCCTCCACGGAGAAGACAAATTCCGGCGGACGTCGGGCCTGAGTCGTCCGCTCGAAAGCGTAAGCGAAGGCCAAAAGCTTCGTCTCGCTCCAAGCCCGACCAAAAAACGACAAGCCTACCGGCAAACCGTGCACGTAACCCGCCGGTACCGTCACATTCGGATACCCGGCAATCGCGGCGGGGCTGGAACTCCCTCCCAAGAAATGATCTCCGTTGATCAAATCCGTTTTCCAAGCCGGCCCTCCGCTAGGTGCGATCAGAGCGTCCAAACCGTGCCCGTCCATCAGCCGGTCGATGCCTTCCGGTCCCGCCAATCGCTTTGCGGTTTCGAGGGCTTGGCGATACCCTTCGTCGGTCAGGGGACCCTTCTCTTGAGCGGCCAAGAAGATCTCCTGGCCGAAATACTTCATCTCCTCGGCTTCGTGCTCTTCGTTGAATCGAATCAGGTCTTCCAAACTCGAAATTCCGATTGCCGGGTCGATAGTTGAGAGGTATCGGTTAAGGTCGAACTTGAACTCATAAAGCAAAACCTCAAAACTGGCGGCGTTCATTTCTCTACGGTGCGGCAACTCCAGCGGGTCGACGATTTCCGCTCCGGCGTCCCGCAGTGCCTGCACAGCAGACTCCATGACTGCGTCGACCGCTTCATGGAAACCGAAGTAGGAGCGGACAACTCCGATCCGGGTCCCCCTCAGCGCATCCGGGCGCAGGAAAGACGGGTACGTCTCCCTGCGCCGATCGGCTTCGGCTGTGGCCGGATCCGCCGGATCGCTCCCGGCCAGAACGGAAAGTAGAAGGGCTGCGTCCGCGACTGTGCGAGTTATCGGTCCGGCCGTATCCTGACTGTGAGCAATGGGGATGATCCCCCTACGGCTTACCAGGCCGAGTGTCGGCTTGACTCCGACGACGCCGCAGGCGTTCGAGGGGCAGACGATGGAACCGTTGGTTTCCGTCCCTAGAGCCCCGGGGCAGAAGTTCGCCGAGACCGCGGCGGCGGAACCCGAGCTGGAACCGCAGGGGTTGCGATCCAGTACGTAAGGATTCCGGCACTGCCCACCTCGGGCGCTCCAGCCGCTCGAGGAACGCTCGGATCGGAAGTTGGCCCACTCACTGAGATTCGCTTTCCCCAGGATGACCGCGCCGGCCTCGCGTAATCGGGCCGCGACGGCGGCATCCCGAGAAGGCCGCCACATTGCCAACGCCAGTGATCCGGCGGACGTAGCCGTCGAGTCGCCCGTCTCAAGGTTGTCCTTGACCAAGACGGGAATGCCGTGCAAAGGTCCCCGAGCCTTTCCCGCACGACGTTCCTCGTCGCAGCGCCTCGCCGCTACAATCGCGTCGGGGTTGAGCTCAATGACGGTCTGCAATCTGGGACCGCGACGATCCATGGCTTCAATTCGGTTCAGATAGAGCCCGACGATTTCTTCCGCCGTTCGCTCCCCTGCTTCCATCGAACGTTGGAGGTCAGCGATCGTCGTCTCCAAAAGCTCGAAATCGTTCCAACCGGATTTGCCCGGCTTCTCTTCACGGTCACCGGATCGACAAGCCGACGACCCTCCCAAACCTGCAGCGGCCGCTACCGTGGTTGACTGAAGAAAGCGCCGACGACTCAATTTCTCCGACAAGGAAGACTCATGATGCATCTTTGGCTCCTTCCTGTTCCGCCGCCGGGCCCGACGACTACCCCACGCCTACTTTTCCCACTCGGCGGCGATAAGCCGCATACCCTGGAGCATGTAATGCAAACCGGAGGTGACGGTCAACCCCAAAACCGTCCAGATCAGAAGCTCGTGACCGGGGACCGTACGGCCCCAGGTATTGCCGATCAGCGCCCAAAGGATCAGAAAGAGCTGTGATACGGTGGTGGCCTTCCCAAGGATGGAAGGCGGAAATGCTCGGCGTTCCACCGTGAGATTGAATACGAGAACACCGCCTACCAGCAGTAGGTCCCGGCTGATTACCGTGATCGTCAACCAGAGAGGCAGTCGGACGACCAGAGGGACAGAACTGAACGTAAAAAGCACAAACGAACTCACCAGAAGGAGTTTGTCCGCCAGAGGATCGAGGAGCGTCCCCAGATCGGTTTTACGGCCCCATCTGCGGGCGATCATACCATCAAGCAGGTCGGTGACCCCCGCTACCAGAAAGGTAATCAGTGCCCAGAGCCAGAAGGAGTAGACCACCAGAAGGATAAACAGAGGAACCAGCGCCATTCGTAGGACCGTCAACTGATTGGGCGTCACAGGCAGCATAGGTCTTCCCCACTCCGTCACTCAGCGAACTTGCGCCGCCTTGGAACGCCGCCTCAGGTCGGCGTCGACCCGATCCGCCAGATATCGGCGTACGGCGGAGGGTGACGCCAACTGCATTAGTTCAGTCACCCACGCTTCCAGCTCGGTTAGATCATACAAAGACAAGGCCTCCCGAATGGCGGGAAGAGAGTAGGGTCCCATGGACAGGCGCCGATAGCCCATCCCCACCAGCAACAGAGCGGACCGAGGTTCCCCTGCCATCTCGCCGCAAACGGTTACCGTCCGTCCCGATTCCCGGGCGATCCGGACAATGTGATCGAGAGCCCGGAGCATCGCGGGATGCAGCGGATCATAAAGATCCGCCAGCTGATCGCTACGCCGACCGACCGCTAAAATGTACTGGGTCAGATCGTTCGTCCCGACCTCCAGGAAATCCGATTCAGCCGCGACGGCTTCAAGCGTAATGAGAGTGGCGGGAACTTCCAACAAGACGCCTATGGGTGTCCTCCGGTCGGGTGGCAGTCCCTCTTGGCGCTCAATCTCCTGAATGCAATCCTTCGCCTGCCGCAATTCGTCGACGTCGGACACCATGGGAAGCACGATCTTGACGTTCCGCTCTTTGCGCAGCCGCACGATGGGACGAACCTGTGCTACGAACTGATCAAGATCCCGCAGGGCGGTCCGGATTCCTCGCATGCCCAGGGCTCCGGATTCCTCGCCGGCCGAAGCTTCACCCTGAGGTCCGGAAACGTCCAAAGTACGGATCACGACCTCCGCCTCACCCAGGGGTCGGACAAGGCGATCGTAAAGCGACGCGAAAAAGGCCTCGTCACCCGGTTCAACCGCTTTCGTCAGATATAAAAACTCGGAACGGAAGAGTCCCACCCCTTCTGCTCCCAACCGAAGTGCCCGCTCACCTTCCTCCGGCAGTTCCAAGTTGGCGAAGAGGTCGACCCGGATCCCGTCCCTCGTGTGGCAAGGGCCCGGGCGCTCCACCGCACGTAAATGCGTCCGTCGAAGGATGTTCCTGGCCGACAACTCGACCTTCTCTCGGGACTCACCCACCCAGATCCTTCCTCCCTCGCCGTCGACTACGAGAAACGATCCCCTCGGACAGGTCCGCTCGGGATCACAAATACCGGACACAAGAGGAATTCCCAGGGATCGGGCGATGATCGCCAAATGGGAGGTATATCCGGCGTCCTGAGTCACCAAACCCTTGATCCGGTCGATTTCCAAGCGCGCCAATTCGGCCAAAGGAATCTTCGCGGCCACGAGCACCAGTTCCGGAGTGTCAGGTATCTCGTGCGTCATGGGCGGCAAAGAGGCCAGTTCAGCCGCAAGACGATCGATCACGTCTTGAAAATCGAAACGTCGTTCCTGGAAAAACTCGTCCTTGAGAGCATGGTAAGCCTCGTTCCAACGCTGGGCCACCCGCTGTAGCGCCGATTCGGCGGTCTCGTGCCACTCTCGGATTCGTTGCTCCACCTCTTGCTTCAACTCCCGATCGCCCAACATCACTAGGTGGGCTTCGATGACCGCCGCATGATCTGCTCCGAGCAAGGTGAGCAACTTGTCCCGATCGGCCTCGTACTGCCGCCGAACAGACTCCACGGCCCTCCGGAAACGTTCGAGTTCCGCTTCCACTTCGGATTTCGGAATCTGAAGGCGGATAAACGATGAGACTGGTGGTCCAACCGGTAACGACCATCCCGACCCCACGCCGGGGGCGAGCCCCCTTCCAAAGAAAACTTCAACCTTTGAAGCCGTCGTCACTGCTCCTCTCCAAAACGTTGTTCAAACAACGTCGTAACCGCTTCAGCGGCTTCTTCCTCATCGGCTCCTTGCGTCATGATTCTCAGCCGCGTCCCTTGGCGGGCGGCCAAAAGCAGGATCCCCAGAATGCTCTTGCCGTCGACCTCCTGACGCTCGTTGCAGCGCGACAGTTTTATGTCGGACTGGAACCGAGACGCGAGACGAACCAGGCGGGCCGCAGCACGGGCATGGAGGCCTCGTTGATTGCGGACTTCCACCACCCTCTCGATCATCACTCCCCAAGCAGCTCGCTGGCGATGGCGATGTGTCGCTGACCCTGCTCGCAAATTTGGCGGGACAACAAATTGACGCCCGCGGTAGCGTCCGCGTTCGCCAACTTGATGACCATCGGCAAATTCACCCCCGTCACCACTTCCACTCGATTCTTGGCCAGTAGCGGCAGGGACAGGTTGGAGGGCGAGCCTCCAAACATATCCGTCAAAACGATCACCCCGCTTCCGGCGTCGACCGATCGAACAGCTTCGGCGATACGTTCCCTGGACTCGTCCACATCGTCGTTCCAGCCGATGGAGACGAAGGTGATGTGGGGAATGTCTCCCACAATAGTCCGCGCCGCCTCGAGTAACTCGGCTCCCAAGCGACCATGGGTGACGAGAACACCACCGATCCGGACAGGTTTACTCATCTCGGTGCACATCCCTATGAACCAACGACACTTCGTAACCTCGCCGCGCAAGCCGTCGGCCAAGCTCGCGGGCTACCACAACCGAACGGTGCCGACCTCCCGTACAACCGATGCCGATTGTACAGTAAGCTTTGCCTTCGTGCTGGAAACGAGGCAGCAGAAAGTCCAGAAGGGATTCGAGTCGGTCGACCGTCTCCCGGGACTCGGAGTTGCGCAGAACGAACTCTTCCACCTCCGGCTCCTCCCCCGATTTGCTCCGCAGCTCGGAGACAAAGTGGGGATTCGGAAGAAAACGAACGTCAAAGACCAGATCGGCGTGATAAGGCAACCCGTTTTTGTACCCGAAGCTGACCAGCGACACATGGAACTTGCCGAACTCGTTGGTCTGAAACCGGTCGTAGATGAGGCGCCGCAGCTCATGCGGCGTTAGGTCGCTTGTATCAATGACCCAGTCGGACATGGCCTTGATCTCGGCCATCGATTCACGTTCGCGCCGAAAGCCGTCGACCAGGGAACCGTCCCTTGCCAAGGGATGAACGCGTCGAGTCTCGCTGTATCGCTGAGCCAGGACTCGGTCGACCGCGTCCAGAAAGACGACCTGGCAACTGAAAGGCAGTCGGCGTAGACGCCGAAACAGCTGGCGGAAGTCTTCCACCGTGTCCCCTGACCGGACGTCCACGACCACCGCCAGCCGCTTGATACGATCCTCCGAGGCCAGCATCATCTGCAAGAGACGGGGTACCAGGCGGGTCGGCAGATTGTCCACACAAAAGAAGCCGAGATCCTCGAGCGCCTTGAAAGCCGTATGTTTACCAGAGCCGCTCATTCCGGTGATGATGACGATTTGCCGGTCATTTTCGCCGCCGGCCCGAGGTTCCGCACTCCTGTCGCCGCTTTGCATTTCAACCAACGTCTTCCAGTTTCTCTTGCAGCTCCTTGAAGAAGTCGGCACTTGGTTGGTATCCCTGCTTCCGGAGGAGCTGAAGGCGAACCGCCACTTCGACGAGGGTCGCTGCATTGCGACCCGAGCCCACCGGCAGGGTAATCAACGGCACGGAGGCCTCCAGAATTTCCAGTTTCTTTTCTTCGAAGTTGAGGCGATCCAGTTCGTTCCAGTCCCGCCAGTGAAGCAATTCAATTGCGAATTCCACGGGTTTTTGGTCCTCCACCGCCGAGATACCGAGCAAATCGCGAACATTGATGATCCCCAAACCTCTTACTTCCATGTAGAACCGCATGCCCTCGGGCCCCGAGCCCACCAGCCGGTCGAGACCGAAACGCCGAATCACGATCAGATCATCGGCCACGAGCCGATGTCCGCGCATGACGAGTTCCAGACCGCATTCACTCTTGCCGACACCCGACTCGCCCGTAATCAATACTCCCAGCCCGAACACGTCTACCAGAACACCGTGGATGCCGGCCGTGGGGGACAGAGCCTCGTCCAAATACTCCGTGATCTCGTCAATGGCGCGAGGCGTATCGACAGGCGTCAGTAGAATGGGAGTCGCAGAAGCCTTTGCCACGTCGATCATTTCAGCGGGAGGTTCGAACCCGCAGGTAAGCAACAAGCAACACAGTCTTTTAGAAAAAGGAGCCTCCAGAGCCTTCCGTCGCATCTTCGGTTTCAGATCCCCGAGCAGCTTCGCTTCGGTTCTTCCGACCACTTGGATCCGACCGCTCCGCAGGTACTCCGTGTAGCCGGCCAATGCCAGTCCCAGTCGCTGTACCCTCGGACTGCTGATCCGGTTTTCCAGGCCGTTTAGACCACCCGACAGACGAAGTCGCAATGATCGGGCACGGGCCTGGTAAAGCTGACTTACGGTTCGATAATCCTCCACTGCATCCATCGCCTATCCCCGGAAGCCTATGCCGGCCGCCCCTCACCTGAGCAGGGTCTCCTTCGTCCGGGCTGGATTCATCTGCTCGAGCCCGACATCTTCGATCGGGACTACCAGTCCGTCCACGCCGCCGATGAATCAGAACAGAGAGGCCTTACGCTCGCGCGAGCCTGCGATCCCGATCTGGTCACGATACTTCGCCACGGTTCGGCGAGTGATCTGGATTCCCTGCTGGCTGAGAAGGGCGGCGATCTTCTGATCAGAGAGAGGATGTTTGCGATCCTCCAAATCCACGATCTGCTTGATCTTCTCTTTGATGTACACTGACGAGACCGTTTCTCCGTCGGCGTTCTCAACTCCCAGCGTAAAAAACCGCCTGAGTTCTATAACTCCTTGTGGAGTGTGGGCGTATTTGTTGGAAACCACACGGGAAATAGTCGAAGGATGGACCTCCAGCTCGTGAGCGACATCCTTGATCAAGAGCGGCCTCAGGTACATCCAACCTTGGTCCAGGAACTCTCTCTGGCGCTCCACGATGACCCGGCAGACCCGATAGATGGTCTGCTGCCGTTGATCAATGCTGCGAAGCAGTTCCAAAGCGGAACGGAAACGCTCCCGAACGTAGCTGACCGCTTCCTTGGGAAGGTTGTTTCCCTTGAGCAGCATTCGCCGGTAAGCGCGGTTCACCCTCAGATGGGGCATGCCGTCGTCGTTCAAGATGACCAGGTACTCATCGCCCACCTTTTGAAAAAGGACATCCGGGCGAATGTACTGGGGATCGTCACCTCCATACTTGGAACCGGGCTTAGGAGACAGACGCCGAATCACCGCCAGCGCCTCGCCTACTTCCTCCAGACTGCACCGCAACCGCCGGGCTATGTCTTTATATTTCTTCTTTTCCAGCTCGGGTAGGTGGTCGCGGACCAGTTGAGCGGCCAGAGAATTCTCGAGCCCGGCCAATCTCAGTTGCAGGAGAAGGCATTCTTGCAGGTCACGCGCTCCTACGCCCGGCGGATCGAGCGTTTGAACCAGGCTCAAGGCCTCTTCCATCGTTGCTTCGGGTACTTGGAGAGTGTGCCCGGCTTCTTGCAGCGGAACGGTCAGGTAGCCATCCGCGTTGATGTTTCCTACCAGGAATTCAACCGCCTCGCGCAGGTGTTCCGGTATCTCGGTGAGTTGCACCTGCCAGCTTAGATAGTCGGCCAATGTTGATGTTTTGGTTAAGAAGGCTTCAAAGGAAGGTTTGTCTTCCGGAATTTCGTACTCCCGGTCCCATTGAGGCGGGCTCAAGTATTCTCCAAAGAAGTACTCGTAATCAAAATCGTCGTTCTCTTTTGCGGCCGGCTCTTCCTTCTGGCCGGATTCCCCGGTATTCTCACGCATCCCGTCGGGGGAATCCGCTCCTTCCGGGATTTCCTCCAGAAACGGATTCTTCGTCAACTCCTGCGTCATCAGCTCGCACAGCTCCAGCTGATTGAGCGTCAGGAGCTCAATCTTCTGCAGCAGAGACGGCGTCATCGCCAATCGCTGCGAAACCGTGACGATCAAGCTGGGACGTAACGGATTCCTGCTACTCACACCCACTAAACCTCACGTACACGGGCATCGGAGCTTCGAACTCTTCCCGGTCGAGTCAGTGGAGACGAAAGTGCTCACCAAGATAGACCTTTCTTACCTCCACATCGTTCGATAGTACCTCGGGCGCACCCGACCGAAAAACCGCACCGTCTTTAATTATATAGGCCCGGTCGGTAATCCGCAGGGTTTCCCGAACGTTGTGGTCGGTGATAAGAACCCCGATCCGACGCTCCCGCAACCGTAAGATCGTCTTCTGTAGGTCGAGCACCGCTATGGGATCGATCCCCGCGAAAGGCTCATCCAAAAGAATGAACGACGGCCGGATTACCAAGGCTCGAGCAATCTCCACGCGCCGCCGTTCACCGCCCGACAGCGTATAAGCGGGGTTCGCCCTGAGCGTTGCAATGCCAAGCTCCTCCAACAACGTATTCACACGCTCGTCGGCTTCCCGGGTGCTGAATCCCAGCGCCTCGGCGACAACGTACAGATTTTCCTCCACCGTCAACTTGCGAAACGCCGAGGGCTCCTGGGGGAGATAGCTGATACCGCGACGAGCCCGCAAATACATGGGAACGTCACTGATGTTTTCTCCGTTCAGTAGGACAGAACCCCCGTCCGGGAGAATCAATCCGATGACGATGTGGAAAGTGGTGGTCTTGCCCGCTCCATTGGGACCCAGGAGACCCACGATCTCCCCGGCCTCGATCCAGAGATCCACGTTATCGACGACGGTGCGACCTCGAAAACGTTTGACCAGCCCTTTGGTCTCCAGCCTCGGCCGAAACTCCGTCAGATCTACCACTGTCTCTCCCGTTGCATTGATCGCAGTCTACCACCGCTTTTCTTGAGCCTGCAATGAAATGCGCAAGCCTTCGTCCAGTACTTCTATTCGCTCGGCTGACTGCCGAAGCAACTCGTTTCGATGTGACACGTACCTCGTACGCCGAACCCGGTGCGCCGGGCCCAGCCTACGGGGTTGCCGCGCGGTTCTCGGAATTACCTTCAACTTATGTTAACGTACGAGCTTATGGCTGATACGACTCCGACTTTGCAACGCAAGCTGACTCTCCTCAATGCAACCAGCATCAACATGTCCAACATGGTAGGAATCGGCCCTTTCATAGCGATTCCCTTGATTCTTGCCACGTTGGGCGGTCCCCACTCCTATCTGGCATGGCTTGTCGGTGTGATCATCGCCATGGCGGACGGCCTGGTGGTCGCCGAGCTGGGAGCCGCCCTCCCTGCAGCGGGAGGAACCTACGTGTTTCTTCGCGAGGGCTTCGGTCCGAAGACCTGGGGAAAGTTGGCGGCTTTTCTGTTCGTATGGCAGATCCTGTTTGCTGGACCCCTGGAGATCGCCAGCGGAAATATCGGTCTAGTGCAGTACCTGGGCGTCTTCTTTCCAGGAATGGGCGTGTGGACGATGAAATTCGTAGCGGCCGGAGTGGCCGTGTTCCTCATTTTCGCCCTTTACCGCAAGATCACCGATATCGCGAAGATCATGTTGGGGCTGTGGATCACGATGATCGCCACCACCGGATGGGTCATCGTCACGGCTCTGATCTATTTTGACCCCGAAATGGCTTTTCGCGTTCCAGAAGGAGCCTGGCGGCTGAGCTGGGATTTCATCGGCGGTCTGGGCGAGGGTACCGCTAACGTCCTGTACCTGTTCTTGGGTTATTACCAGGTCTGCTATCTCGGTTCCGAAGTCAAGGACCCGGAGAGGACGATCCCCTGGGCGGTAGTTTTATCCATTCTGGGCGTGGCCGCCATTGACGTTTTGATGTCCTTCGGTTTCATCGGTGTGGTTCCTTGGGAAGAAGCGATGCATTCAAAGTCCGTCGCAGCGGACTTTATGGGCAGAGTCTACGGTCCATGGGCGGGGCAACTCTTGGCGGCCATGATCGTCGTAACTGCATTCGCCTCCATTTTTGCGCTTCTTCTGGGTTACTCTCGAATTCCATACGCTGCAGCCCAGGACGGGGTGTTCCTTCGGTGGTTCGGCGTCCTGCATCCGACCAAGGAGTTTCCGCACCGCTCGCTCTTACTGGTAGGTGTGGGCGCGGTCCTGGCCAGTTTCTTCACCTTGGAGACCGTCATTCTCGGCTTGATGGCGGCTCGGATCTTGGTTCAGTTCGTGGGTCAGGTTATCGCCGTTTTCCTCATCCGGAAGCGACGACCGGACATCCGTCGTCCCTTCAAGATGTGGTTGTATCCCTTGCCGGCGATCATCTCTCTTTGCGGGTACTTGTACGTGTTCTTTTCTCTCGGCTGGAACTACATCTTTTTCGGCCTCGGAACCCTCGCTGTAGGCTTGGTGGTATTTGTGGTGGCGGCCAAGGCTTCCCACCAGTGGCCCTTTGCTGCGGCCGAGCAGGAAGGATCTGTCGGCTGAAGACGGCTGAGCCGGACCACGGCGCGCAGATCGCGCTACGTCTGTTTTTGCTTGCCGTGTGCTGTGTGGGGCGAGTGTCGAACGATGCCTACGCGGTACCCGGCGCGCCGTGCGCGGGTTACAGCTCTAGGCCGAGGCGCCGCCAGCTACGCTCACAGTTGCCCTCGGCTGAGTGTGGTGGGGCTTTCGGCCTCAGGAGGTTGTGGGTCGGGGTTACCCGAGCTTCGACACGCGCATCAGCGAATCCTCCGCCCCAGTGCCCGGTCACTCCTCATCGCGGCCAAGATGCCCGTGCCCCGTGCCGCGCACCCACTACGGGGGACGGGACACGGGGTACGGGGCATAGAAAGCCGTTCTCAGGCTTCCTTCTGGATTCCCGGAACCGGAACCCGCTTCTCGATATCCACGGGACCGAATTCGTACGTCGTGGGACCCAGCCTCATGTCCGACTGCATGAGCTCGTCCCAGGTGACCTCGAGGCCGGTGTAAGCCGATTCCCGAGCCATGATGGCCGCCAAAGTCGAGTGCGCCGTCGTGGCTGCCTCGTTGATCGGCTGCTCCAAGCGGATGGCCGTCACCAAGTCGATGTGTTCCTGCACATACGGGCTGTTGTCCTCTTCCTGCTGAGGAGGCTCGTATTTCCAGACGACATTCCCGTCATGGTCGAAAATGGTATCTCTACAGTTTGTATAGCCCTTGGTTCCCACCACCCAGTCGGAAATGTTGTTCGTGCAGCCGTCGATCTGGCGGCTCATGCCGTGCATGTGACGGCCGCTGGGCGCCTCGTAATCGACCGAGAAAAAGTCGTATTGGTCACCCGTAACACGACGCGCACGACCACCCACGCCGTTGGCCTTAGCCGGGAACTCCCCCGTAAACCAGAACAGGATATCGAGACCGTGAATATACTGCTCGACGATATGGTCGCCGGACAACCAGTTCCAGTTTACCCAGTCCCGCAACATGGCTTCCATCTCCGACCAGCCTTCCTCGGGAAGCCGGTACCAGAGCTGGCCACGCAGGCTGTAGCCTCGAGCATACATAAGGTCGCCGATACCCCCATCCATAATGCGATTGTAGGTCTCGATATAGCTCTTCTGATGCCGATACTGTGTGCCCGTCACCACGCGCAGACCCAAAGCTTCGGCTCGCTCTGCGGTTTCGAGGACTGAACGAACCCCCACGGGATCGACGGCCAGCGGCTTTTCCATGAATACGTGCTTGCGAGCCTCCACCGCCGCGCGAAAATGCTCGGGACGAAAGTGGGGAGGCGTCGCTTGAATAACCATGTCTACGTCGGTCTCGAGCAATTTGAGATAGGCATCAAACCCCACGAAGCACCGGTCGTCGGCAACCTCAACTCCTCGTTTCTCCTTCAGGACCTGCCGGCAGCGCTCCAGCCGATCGGGAAACACGTCGGCAAGGGCCGTGATCGAAAGATTCGGACCCGCATCCAAAAAATCGCCGGCCGCTCCCGTACCCCGGCCTCCGCATCCGATCAGGCCCGCCTTCAACGGCCTGCCGTCCGGAGCCTGTCGGGGACCGGGTGTTAAATGAACACCCTGCTGTGGAGCCTGCGTTTGGCAGGCGGCCAGAAAGGCGCCTCCCAGAGCCAGAAAGCCCACGAAATCCCGCCGGCTGCTTCCCTTCCCCAAAAGTCCTTCTCCCGCAGGAGCGACTCTATCCTGGTCGACATCCGGTCCTAGTTTGTCGTCATACTTTTTGGTGACCACCACTCGATTCTTCTCCGATTCCTTCATAAATCCATCTCCTCCAACACCTCAGCCTCTCCCCGTCAAGCCAACTTTACCGGTTTCCGGCTCCAGAGTCACGCTCCCATCGAAAAACCCGTGTGCCATAGACCATACGTTGCAGCCGAAATCTCGAGTCACGCGGGCGATCGTAAGGAGAACTTGTTGTTTTCACGTGGCTTACAGCCGATTTCCCCTGAATTCCAAATCCATGCTCCGGAATCCGACCGCGCAGCCGAAACTTACTGCCGAGACCCCACGAACCGCGAATTCGTGCCTCTCGACCGTATCCTTCACTACTCAACAATCGTGAACTGGTCACGAAGCTCTAGGGAACGCCCCGTCAGGTTATCGGTCGCTTCGATGACGGCCTCGTACTTCCCGGGAGGGAGGTTTTCAACCGGAATCCTTTGTGCCAAAACCAAGCGCGAGTCCGAAATGTAGTGAAATGATTCACCGCTCGGATCCTTGATTCGTGCCATGTCCCTTCCGTCCCGCCGCACGCGGTACGTCACCGTCAACTGAGGTAAGCCTGTCGCCTGATCAAAGGCCATACCGTAAAGTTGCACGTAGACCCACAACGGACTACCGGTTCTCAAGCTGCCCGCCACCAGAGGACGTACCTTCAGATCTCCCAGCTGAAACGCTTCCTGCGGATTGAGAGGTTCGGGCAAAGGAGCAACCAAGTCGGCCAATACCAGTGAGCTCGCCAACAGTGCATCATCGCCGTACCTGGGAGGCAACAGACCGATCCGGCGATGACCCACCTTGTCGGTGTTAAGGTCCTTGACGACTAAATCGAGGCGGTATCGCTGACGCCGATCAAGCGGAAGCACCTTCTGGTATACGGCTCGTTCGTCCCCCGTTCCCGAGGTCGTTCCGGTCAGTACCAAATCGTCATCGAATTCGGTGATCACTTGGTTGGACAGATCGGTCACCAAACCGTACAGAGCCACGCGCGCGACCGAAACGCCGCCCTCCTGCTTAAACGTCAGCTCCTTTCGCGGGACTTCGAGACTAACGGCCGCCAACACCCCGTCGTCGGCCAAACGAAAGTAGTCGGTTCGAACCTCGAACGGCAACAGATCGTAACTAACCTCGACTTGTACCAGCTGCTTTAAGTCTTGGTACTTAACTTCCCGTGGCTGCGTGCTTTTCACGATCGTGTCGTAACGAAGGAACGGATCGTCCTGCGTCCGAGTGTGCATTCCCAAGTACCGGTCCTGATTGTAGGGTTTGAAATACGGATGGTCGGCTCGCGTGGCCACGCCGAGCTCTTCCGCGATAGTCAGCCCCGCACCCGGTATCATGAGCAGCGCATCTTTTTCCCACGGTGTCATAGCCAAGCGAAATTCACCGCTCCCGGAAGGATCCACGAATTCCAGCTCAACATTGTCACCGATACCTGGAAGATGGCGATACCGCCAGATCTCGAAGGGATAGGTTACCGTCTGCCCACCCCCTTCTTCGGTGGGGCGTGTGTAGCTTTGGCCCATGTAATGTTTCTCGATTTCGTCCGGAGGACCATGGATGATGTAGACACGCCCCCGATCCGTCTTCCAGCCCGGCACGCCGCTCTTGAAGCGCTCGTTTACGTAAGCCAGACGACGATAGTGCTCTTCCTTGTACTCATTGACCGGAGTGGTCAGATCAGGGTCACGGCGGCGCCAAAATTGCTCGATGAACTGTTCCTTTTCTTCCGGGGTGCTCAATTTCTCGAAAACTTCGCGCTCTTCGCTGGTTATGATGTGGACCACGTCCTGGTTCAGCCACTTGGAAAAGTAGTCTTGTTCCTCTTCCTGGCGGGGCAACTGGGAAGCCTCCACGACGGCGAGAGTCGCGCGCGAAAGCGGCAGCCAACCCGCTCCGATCACGAGGAGACAAACCGGCGCGCCCTTCCGAAAACGCAAACCTGGAAAGCGTCGGTTGGATCGACCCCGGTAATTCTCCGGCGGTTTCCCGCATCTCACTGAAACGTTCATCTTCGGTGACATGATTAAACGGATTTCAGTATACCAATCCAGCGGGCAGACCATTCCCCCGCGGTATTTGTCTCAGGTTATCCGCTGGCGGCAACCAAAAGGTGTCAAGCGGTCTAGACGTGCCATGGCAAATGCGTAAAATCAAGTTTATGCGACCAGCACGAGTTAGAACAGGTCTTTGGATTTTCACGTGTCTTCTGATAACGCTGCCGGCGGCATGTACAACCGCTTCCGAAGAGAAAGCTCAGGAAGGAGGGAAAGAGATGACCCAGGCGGGAGTCATAGTCGAAGAGTTCGGTCGTACCCCTGAAGGGGAGATTGTTCGCCTGTTCACCTGTACCAACCGAACGGGTTCCGTCCTCAAAATGATCGATTACGGCGCCACCGTTGTTGCCGTGGAGGTACCGGATCGCGAGGGGAGAAAAGCGAACGTCAACCTCGGTTTTCCCACGCTCGAAGGCTACTTGGGTCCTCATCCTTACTTCGGGGCTACCGTCGGACGATATGCCAACCGCATCGCAGGAGCCAAGTTTACGCTTGACGGAGTGACCTACCAGCTGGCGGCCAACGACGGTAACAACCATCTGCACGGCGGTATCCGGTCTTTTTCTCGAGTGATCTGGGAAGCGGAACCCGCCGAGACCCCCGAAGGAGTTGGCGTCCGCTTTCACCGCCTTAGCCCCGACGGGGAGGAGGGTTATCCCGGCAATCTCGACGTGACGGTTCTCTACCTTCTAACCCATGATGATGAGCTGCTCATCGAGTACCGAGCCACCACCGATAAGCCGACGGTCGTCAACCTGACCAATCATTGCTATTGGAACTTGGCCGGGGCGGGCGTGGGTGACATCCTTGAGCATGTGCTTATGTTGGAGGCCGATTATTATCTTCCCGTCGGTCCCGGGCTAATCCCTACCGGCGAATTGGCCCCAGTTGAAGGAACTCCTTTCGATTTCCGCGAGCCGACGGCAATCGGAGCCCGGATCGACCAGGTTCCCGGCGGCTACGATCACTGCTTCGTGCTGCGGAGCCAATCAGGTGAGCCGGCTTTAGCGGCCCGAGTCAAGGATCCTTCAAGCGGCCGAACAATGGAAATCCGGACTACGCAGCCTGGAATCCAACTTTACACCGCGAACTTTCTCGACGGCGGCCCGACCGTTGGAGGATTCGGCAAGCACGCGGCGTTTTGCCTGGAAACACAACATTACCCGGATTCTCCCAACCGACCGGAGTTTCCCTCCACCGTGCTTCGCCCGGGGGAGGAGTACCACCAGGTGACGGTCCATCGCTTCGGCGTAGAGTGACGCCACCGAAGACTGAGGGTCGAGTCTGAGCCGGCGGCAGCCGTCCGAATCCTGCCGTCGCGCGATTGGTGCCGTCCCTCGGGCGAGCCGCCGTCGGGCAGGTTCTCCGAGCCGATGGGAGCTCCCCCGGGCACCGACCAGGCTACGCGGAACTGCTGATGAAGACTCCGGCATCCGATCCTTGCCGGGCCGGACAGCAACCGAGGCGCGTCCAGGGTTTTCAGGCCGCCGGCCCATTCGGTCGGGCCTTCGATTCCACAGACCTCTAAGCGCTACGGTACGATCTTATTCAGCGGGTACTCGACAATACCTTGGGCTCCGGCGTCCTTGAGTTTTGGGATGATCTCCCTGACCAACGGTTCGTCCATAATCGTATTGACGGCCACCCACGCCTCGTCGGCCAGAGCTGAAACCGTCGGTCTCTTTAGAGCCGGCAACACCGCCAGGACTTGCGCCAGATTCCGCTGCTCCACGTTCATCATCAGGCCGACCTTACCCAAGGCATTCATCGCCCCTTCGAGAAGCAGCTTGAGATCCTCCAGCTTCTTCCGCTTCCACGGATCCGACCATGCCGCCCGGTTGACGATCAGCTGGGTGTTCGATTCCAGGACCGTCTCGATGATTCGCAGGTTATTGGCTTTCAGCGATGAACCTGTCTCGGTGACTTCCACGATGGCGTCAGCCAGCACAGGCGGCTTAACCTCGGTGGCTCCCCAGCTGAACTCCACTTTTGCCCGGACGCCGTTCTTTTCGAGGTAGCGCTCGGTTACCCGGACCAGTTCCGTGGCGATGATCTTTCCTTCCAAATCGTGCACCGATTGAAAGGGAGAAGCTTCCGGCACCGCGAGGACCCAGCGGACTTTGCCGAAGCTCTGCTTTGCATAAACCAGATTGCTTAGGGTAATCACGTCGGCCTCATTCTCGAGCACCCAGTCGTAACCCGTCAGACCCGCATCCAGCACTCCGTCTTCCACATAGCGGGCCATCTCCTGGGCACGGATCAGCATGCATTCGAGCTCCGGATCGTCTACCGCCGGGAAGTAGGAACGACTCGTAATGGAAATATGGAAACCCGCCCGTCGGAACAGATCGACAGTGGCGTCCTGCAGACTTCCTTTGGGAATACCCAACTTCAAGACCATACTCAGCCTCCGTAAACGGACTTCGGGTCGTAAGTTCGCTCCTCCGTCACCACCCAGTCCCCGTCTCGCCGGCTCCGAAAGAAGCAACTGTGAAAACCCTCGTGGCAGACACCCGGCCCCAAAGCTTCCACCTCAATCAGCAGGGCGTCGCCGTCACAATCTACCTGGATGTTCTTAACCAGAAGACGATGTCCCGAAGTTTCACCTTTCGTCCAAAGCTGCTTCCGGGAACGGCTGTAGAAGGTAACTGAACCCGTCCTTACCGTCTTCTCGAAGGCCTCGCGACTCATATAGCCCACCATCAAGACCCGTTTCGTGGCGGTCTCCTGGATGACGGCCGGTATCAGCCCCCCTGCCTTCTCAAAATCCAGATCCATTGCTCGCGCTCCTGAATAGAGACTACCGGCAGGTTCCGCAGGCGGGGAGTCTCCCAACGAGTTCCCGATGTAACGTCAGCTTCAAGCCGTCCTGAGCCTTATCTTAGATGAACCCAAAAGGAGTGTCCGCCTCACTGCCGGATCGGAACGGGCAAAGTATAGCAAAGGAGAACTCACCGTTTCCGAGGCCGCCGGATTGAGTCTGTTCACACATCACCGAGCCGACCGCCAAGGATTGAAAAGGGAGAAGAATACCGAGTAGAAAATGATTGAGGCCGCCTCCGAACCAACGAAAGTAACGCGGAAAGAAGAGAAACCGGCCGGCGCACCATACGCCGGCCGGTCCAGCCTTGAGAACAAGGCTGCTGGGGGAGACCTGGTTAATTCACGGGCGACTCCGCGGAGAACGTACTGACCTGTGTAACGTTTGAACCGCCTAAACCGCTATTCCGGAGGACTCGGACTTCCACCCTACGGTTCTGAAGCCGTCCCTCTCGAGTTTGGTTGTCAGCGACGGGCCGGCTTTCGCCGAAGCCCCAGGGCTGGACGATCCGTCGCACGGGGACGCCCGCCTCCACGAGCAAAAAGTCGGCAACCGCTTCGGCGCGCTTCCGACTCAGAACTCGGTTGTATTCTGTCGAACCGTCGGCGGAAGCGAACCCTGCGATCTCGAAGACAACGCCCTGGTGATCCATCCAACGGTTCGCCAAGTCGAGCAATGCTTGTTGGGCTTCGCGGTCGAGGCGAGAGCTGTCGAAAGCGAAAGTGACGACCAACCGGTCCGCCTCCACATAATCATCGAGCGATTCCACGCGTTGTTTCAGCAGGTCGACTTCTTCCAAGGCGCGGTCGGCCGTAGCCCGGGCGCCGTCGGCGGCCTCTTGGGTCGAGCGAAACGCGCCCGCCAGCTCTTCCACTTCGAACTCTACGTGCTGGGTTCGGGCGTCTGCTTCCTGTAAGCTCTTCTCGAATTCTTCTCTGGTTGATTCCACGGCTTGTCGGGTGACCGCCAGCTCGTTCTCCACCGGCTCAACCCGCGAACTGATGGTGCGGGCTATCTTCAACTCGTCGCGGGTAAACCGCACCTTCTCGGCGAGGATCCGGCCTTGAACATCCCCGGTTCCTTTAACCCGGACGTTGAGCCCCACGGTCAGATCCTGAAAATCAAACGCCTCGGCACCTCGGAAGGGATTCTTCTTCTTCTCCCTGATTTCGGTGCCGGGGCCCAAAGTGACACGGTATTCCTGGCCCGTATGGGCTCGCATTAAGAAACCGTCCGCAACGATCTCTATGATCACACCTTGCGTCTCGATTTCGCGTCCGAGTGGGACCTGTATGGGGGTCGCCGTAAGCGCCGAGAACCAACAGAATGCAATCGTCATAGCGAAACTGATTCGTACTACGTTGTTCCTATTCGCTTTGCACGTCATCTTGCTTCTCCGCGGCTAGTGAGAGCACAGTCTGTGCCAAACACTGAATATGAGGTGCCGAAAGGGTTTAGGACGTTCTAGATTCAGTCCCTCGCCCTGGAAATCAGGGAATATTTCCCCGATTCCCCGCTCAGATGTGGTCGGCGCAACGGTCAAGGGAAAGCACCAGGCAAGGGGAGGTCGGCTTGGCGTCCCGATCGATTAGTCCTTGAGACCGCGGTTGGACGAATTTGCGAATCAGAAACCTTTACGGACGCGTCGCGAATCCATCGACTCTATTGAACAACGTCCCGCCTGGAGGTATTTACTCTGCGGCGGTCTACGGCAGGCGCAGGCGCCTTTCCCGGTCGATCCGCTTCAGTTCCTCCAGCTCCTGTGATACACGATGCAGCTCCTGGCGCGTGGACTCCCAGCGACGCCGCATCTCAACCACTTCTTGCTCAGCCGCTGAAAGCTTCCGGCCCAGGGCCGTCAGCTCTGTTTGCATCGCGGCCAATTCCTTGTCCCGCTCGGCCATCAGGTCTTGAAGCCGTCGCAACTCCCGCAAGAGTCCGACAATGACCGCCAGTTCGTCGTCCGCCCCGTCGTCGATCAAAGGAGCCAGCAACTCTTCCGCGCGGGAGGGATCCCAAAATGACGTCCCTGTTCGGGCGTGAATGAGACCCAGCCGCCGACGGGCCGTCTCTCTCTCCTTGTCACTCGCCGAAGCCAGAGCTTCCTCGTACAGCTGTACGGCCGTGGGTAATTGTCCTTCGAGCTCCGCCTGTCCGGCCCGTTCGATCACGCTTGGAGGAGGTGGTGGAGGCGGCAAAACCGCGGGTTTCTTCCCGCAGGCTGCAAAGAAAGCAAGAACGAACAAAACCCGGCCCGCCCGCCGCATTCGCATGGAAAGGCATTGTATGCTGATCGGACATCGAGAGTCTTGGGTACCGACAATTTCGATCGGCGGTGTGCTCTTTGCATTCATTTGCCGGGTGGGGTGGAGGGCGGATAATTCGAAACGACGAGCTTATCGAGTAAGCTGGGAGGCGGAGGTTTCGGTGGCACGGATTCTAGTGGTGGACGACGACGCGGCGATGCGGGAGGTCGTGAGGATCCGCTTGGAGAAATGGGGTCATTCGGTCAAGACCGCCGGTGACGCCACGGCTGCCGCCGGAGTCGTGACCGATTGGGATCCCGACATCGTCGTCACCGACCTGGTGATGCCGGGTCGCAACGGCCTGGAGTTGCTCCGTGAACTCCAGGGAGAGGAGCCCCAACGTCCTGTCATCCTCATTACCGCTCACGGCGAAGTTGAGCAGGCTGTGGAAGCTATGAAATGTGGGGCGGCGGATTTCATTACCAAACCCATCGACTACGAGCAATTCCGCTCTCTTCTCGAGACATTGGAAGCACAGCTGCAGCGTCGTCGTGAAGTCTGGCGCATACGGGAGCAAGTCGCGCGAGGAAAGGACTTCGGACCTTTCGTGGGACGTAGTCCGGTCATGAAGCGGCTTTATAGACTTTTGGCGGAGGCGGCTTCCACTGACGCCCCGGTTTTGCTGACCGGCCCCAGCGGCACCGGAAAGGAGCTGGCCGCCCGGACCCTCCATGACCTCAGCTCCCGGTCGGAAGGGCCCTTTTTCCCGGTCAACGCAGCGGCCGTTCCCGGTGAACTCATGGAAAGTGAGCTGTTCGGGCATGAAAAGGGAGCCTTTACGGGCGCGATTGCATCGCGTGCCGGCTGTTTCGAACTGGCCGACGGGGGCACCCTTTTTCTCGACGAGATCGGCGAGATGCCGTTGGCCTTGCAGGCCAAGCTACTCCGCGTTTTGGAAGACAAGCAAGTGCGGCGAATCGGGGGGCGCACATCTTTTCCCGTCGATGTCCGTGTCATTGCCGCCACGAATCGTGACCCTCGTGAAGCGGTTGACCAAGGCCGACTGCGGGAAGACTTATATTTTCGCCTCAATGTATTTTCGATCGAGCTTCCACCGCTGAGGCAGCGTCGAGCGGACATTCCTCTATTGGTCCAATACTTCCTTTCCGAATTCAACGCCCGCCACGGTACCGACGTCGAAGGTCTGTCGGACGAGGTACAGGAACTGTTCGACCAGTACATGTGGCCGGGGAATGTGCGCGAACTCGGCAATGTGCTGGAACGGGCCACGGTTCTGGCCAAGCAGGGCTGGATCGAATTGAGCCATCTACCGCCCTACCTTCGGCGAGGTGACCAACGGGAAGACACCCGATTGGTGATTAACGCAGGGACGCCTCTAGTGGAAGCGGAAAGACTTCTTATCCGGAAGACCCTCGAACAGGTGGATGGAAACAAGGCGGAGGCCGCACGCCGCCTCGGAATCGACGTGAAGACACTCCGGAACAAGCTGAAGGCTTACGACGAAGCATGCGACTGACCACCCGAGTCATGTTGGGCTTCGGCTTGATGTGGTGCATCGCGGCCGCGGCGCATCTGTACCAGGTCTCTCTTCTGGATCGGCTTCAGCAGCTGGACTTGCGCCAAACCCGGCTGGGGATTCAGACGTCGTTGGTCTTGCTGAGGACCCGCACGGCGGCGGCGGAGATGGAAGAATTCGCCGAGAAGTTTCAGGTCTCGTCCGACTCAATCTATCGAGAAGGACTTGAACAACTGATAAGCAATGTATCGCGGGAATTGACAAATCTCGATAGAACCCTGCAGGCTCCCTCTGTCGCACCGCTGGAGCGGTCCGCCTTCGAACTGGAGCAAGCGGCGGGGTCTTTGCAGATCGCCTGGAGCCGGCTGGACAGGCTTCTAAACCGGCTCTTGGAGGGGGATGTTTCCACGGCGCAGGAAGATGAGCTTGACCGGACCTTTCAGCTGTTCTTCGCCACCCTTGAAGAAGGAATCCAGGCGGGAGAGCGGTTTCTGGAGGAATCGGCCGCTTTCTCAGACCGAACTCGCCGGGACGTTCGTCGAGTCTCCACCATGGTTTTGGCCGTTTCCCTGCTCCTCGCGGTCGCCGTGCCTCTCCTCGTGCATCGCTCTATCTCCTCGTCAATTCGAGAGCTCGCCACAGCAACTCGAAGGATTGCCGGCGGAGACTTCTCCGTGACGGTGAAAACGCACGGTGGCGACGAGCTTGCGGAGTTCGGGAAACTGCTAAACGACATGGTCCGCCGACTCAGCGAGCTCGACCAGCTGAAGAAGGATTTCGTTTCCGGAGTGTCCCATGATCTCAGGGCTCCCCTGGTATCCATCCAAGAAACAACCCGTTTGCTCCTCGATGGCGAGGAAGGTGAAGAACTGACCGAAACCCAGCGTCGACTACTGAGGCTAAACCTGCAAGCGGCGGAGAGATTATCCCGTATGATCGGCGACCTTCTGGACTTGTCGCGCTTGGAAGCCGGAGCGGTGGCTTTTGAATTCGTCCAGATCGACAGCGCAGCCCTGGTGAATCAAGCGGCCGCCTCCATGGAGAGCGTCATCGAAGAAAGGGACGTGCACCTGGAGATTCGGGTACAGAAACCGGCGCCTACGGTTTGGGTGGACCGGATACGGATGATGCAAGCCTTGACCAACGTCCTGACGAATGCCGTAGAGTTTTCGCCTCCCGGTGAAGTTGTACAGATAGCGGTCGATCGTTTCGAAGGCGTTCAGCCGGTTTCGCCTCGGGCCCGACGAGTTCCGGGGCCCCCATTCTGCCGAATTCGCGTATGCGATCGAGGGCCCGGCATTCCGGAGCAATATCGGGAGCGTGTTTTTGACCGCTTTTTCAGCGCTGATCCGAAGGGGATCCGGAGCCGCAAAGGGACGGGACTGGGCTTGGCTTTGACGCAACACATTATCGAAGCTCACGGGGGTACCGTCTGGGTGGAGGATGGACCTGACGGACGTGGATCTCAGTTCTGTATTCTTCTTCCGGCAATCCGACCGCAGTGACGGCTAAGGCTGCAGTTCGCAAGAAGCGCTTGACAGGACGAAGCTTCTCGTTCTAACATGCGCGGCGACCGGTGGTAGAATCACTTACCGGGCGGAGAGGTATGGAAACGAGTTTGATTCGAGATAACCACATCCCGGCGCTACTCGTAGTAGTACTTGGCTTGCTTAGCGAGCGGATACAGGGGGTCTCTCCGCTCGGTCAGACTTGACCGCCGCCGGAAACGGCACGGAACCAAAGGGCCCCCGGAAACGGGGGCTTTTTTTTTGGGCGGAGTTCGGTAGGACTCCTAGAGGAATCTGAAAGGCCGGCAATTGAGAAGGACGACGGAAAAAGAACACAACAACGCGGAGGAGAGAACAACATGAGATCCGATCGTATCAAGCAAGGATTCGAACGAGCTCCCCACCGGTCGCTCTTGAAGGCTACGGGCGTCACCGACGCCGATCTCCAGAAGCCTTTTATCGCGATTTGCAACAGCTACATCGACATTATCCCCGGGCATGTGCACTTGCAGCGGTTCGGTGCCTTCATCAAGCAGGCCGTACGAGAGGCGGGAGGCGTTCCGTTCGAATTCAATACGATCGGCGTAGACGACGGCATCGCCATGGGTCACATCGGCATGAACTACTCGTTGCCAAGCCGCGAACTGATCGCCGACTCGGTTGAGACCGTGATTAACGCTCACGCATTCGACGGTATGATTTGTGTTCCCAATTGCGACAAGATCGTACCCGGCATGTTGATGGGCGCTCTCCGCGTGGATGTTCCCACAATTTTCGTCAGCGGGGGACCCATGGCGGCCGGCCATACTCCCGACGGGCGGGCGGTCGATCTGATCAGTGTCTTCGAAGCCGTAGGGGCGTACAAAGCCGGAAAGATTGATGACAAAGAGCTGAAGCTCCTGGAAGACTGTAGCTGTCCCTCATGCGGTTCCTGCTCGGGCATGTTCACGGCCAACAGCATGAACTGTCTGCTGGAAGCTATCGGCCTCGCGTTACCGTTCAACGGCACCGCCTTGGCCGAGACCGAGGAACGTTATGCTCTCGCGCGTCGCGCCGCCTCCCTGATTTTGGAACTGATTCGCCTTGACCTCACCCCCCGAAAAATCGTCACCCGGGAAGCCGTCGACGACGCGTTTGCACTCGATATGGCCATGGGCGGCTCTACCAACACGGTGCTCCACACGCTGGCGGCGGCATTTGAAGCAGGGATTGAATACCCCTTGAGTCGCATCAACGAGGTGGCTCAACGCATTCCTCACCTCTGCAAGGTCAGTCCCGCCGGGGAGTGGCACATGGAGGACGTGCATCGAGCCGGCGGAGTTCCCGCGATTCTTAAGGAGATCAGTCGCGATCCCGATGTGCTCCACCTGGATCGCCCGACGGTTACCGGCCGAACTCTTCGGGAGAACCTTGCGGATGCAGAGATCCGAGACGAGCGGGTGATTCGCCGTCGGGACAACGCTTATTCTTCCAAGGGCGGCCTCGCGATCCTTTATGGCACCCTCGCGCCGGAAGGAGCCGTCATCAAGTCGGCGGCCGTCGCCGGCTCCCGCAAGCATCGAGGTCCGGCACGCGTCTATGAGAGCGAGGAGGAGGCGGCGCAAGGCATTTTGGCCGGAGAGGTGCAGCCGGGCGACGTACTCATCATCCGCTACGAAGGTCCTCGGGGTGGACCCGGAATGCAAGAAATGCTCGGACCCACCGCACAGATCCAAGGAATGGGACTGGGCCAATCGGTCGCACTCGTCACCGACGGTCGTTTCTCGGGCGGAACCCGAGGTATGTGCATCGGGCACGTCAGTCCGGAAGCGGCGGCTCGGGGACCGATTGCCGCGGTGCGCAACGGTGATCCCATCAGCATCGATCTGGACGCAAACCGGCTTGATCTGGAGCTGAGCCCCGATGAGATTCAGCGGCGGCTGGCGGCTTTACCTCCGTTCGAAGCGAAGATAGAAAGCCGATGGCTGCGGCGTTACGCCCGGCTTGTCAGCAGTGCTAACACAGGAGCCGTGCTTCCCGACTGAGAATTGCGACGGTCCTTGGCGGCGGCCGCCGAGACCTAATGTTGTTCGGAGGAGATAGAAACCATGAAATTGACAGGAGCCGAAATACTTTGGGAATCCCTGATCCGGGAAGGAGTGGACGTGGTTTTCGGGTACCCGGGTGGGGCGATTCTTCCTGCCTACGACGCCATGACCAAGTATCCGCAAATCCGGCATGTTTTGGTCCGGCACGAACAAGGCGCGGCCCACATGGCGGACGGCTATGCCCGAGCCACCGGAAAGGTCGGAGTGGCGATTGCCACCAGCGGCCCCGGAGCAACCAACCTCGTCACGGGGATCGCCACCGCCATGTTGGACTCGTCCCCGGTCGTGTTCATCACAGGTCAGGTGGCGACCTCGGTAATCGGTACAGACGCCTTTCAAGAAGTGGACATCACCGGCATCACGTTACCCATCACCAAGCACAATTACCTCGTCACCGATGTAGATGAACTCGCATACACCATCCGGGAGGCTTTTCATATCGCTCGGTCCGGTCGCCCCGGACCCGTGCTCATCGATCTACCTAAAGACGTTCAGGCGGCCGAAACCGAATTCATCTATCCCGAGGGTCCCATCCGTCTGCCGAACGAACGTCCCCTCCTCGGAGCGACCGAAGCACAGCTCGAGCAAGTTTCGGAGTTCTTGCGGGCTTCACGTCGTCCGTTGATTCTGGCGGGTCACGGCATCCTCCTTTCGGAAGCCGAAGAAGAGCTGCGGCGGTTTGTAGAGCGAACGGGGATTCCCGTGGCCCTGACGCTTCTGGGCAAAGGTGCCATGCCGGAGTCTCACGCTTTGTGCCTCGGAATGATGGGAATGCACGGGGAGGCCCACGTCAACCTGGCGATCCAGGAGGCGGACCTGCTGATTGCTCTGGGCATGCGGTTCGACGATCGCGTCACCGGGGACTTGAAGACGTATTCTCCGCGTTCACGGAAAATCCATGTCGACATCGACGCCTCCGAAATCAACAAGAATGTCTTGGTCGACGTCGGCATTGTGGGAGATCTCAAACAGGTGCTGACCCAGTTTTTGGCGGTCGCCGAGCAGCTGGACACGCGGGAGTGGATCCAGACGATCCGAGGTTGGGAGGAGGACCAACGTTCCCGTGATATCTACAATATGCCGGACGACGGCAAACTTTACGCGGCTCACGTGATCCGGGATCTTTGGAAGTACACCGGCGGAGACTGCATCGTGGTCACCGACGTGGGCCAGCATCAAATGTGGGAAGCTCAGTACTTTCTCCACGACCGGCCCCGCACCCTGATCACCAGCGGCGGCTTGGGCACCATGGGTTTCGGATTACCGGCCGCCGTCGGAGCCGCTTTGGGACGGCCGGGTGAGGAGGTTTGGGCTATCGTCGGGGACGGAGGCTTCCAGATGACTTTGCACGAACTGGCCACGGCCGTGGAGCAACGCGTCCCCATCCGCATTGCCGTCATTAACAACAACTTTCTGGGAATGGTGCGTCAGTGGCAGGAGTTCTTCTACGAAAACCGGTACAGCGCCTCGATGATGAACACGCCGGACTTCCGCAAACTGGCGGAAGCATACGGAATCCCCAGCATGAAGATTACCCGCCGAGATCAGATGAAGGAATCCGTGGAGTTTGCGCGACAATACGACAGCCTTCCCGTCGTTTTGGAGTACGCTGTTGAGAAGTGCGACATCGTGTACCCCATGGTTCCCGCGGGTGCCGCGCTGCACAACATGATCCGGCGGCCGATCAGGGTGACGGCGGGAAAGGAGGACTGAATCAATGAAGTACTCACTGAGTGCACTCGTGGAGAACAAGCCCGGGGTCCTAAACCGCGTGGTGAGCCTATTCCGGCGCCGGAATTTCAACATCGACAGCCTGACGGTGGGACGAACGGAGGATCCCGAGCTTTCGCGCATGACCATCTTGCTCGAGGGAACGCAGGCCGAGGCTTATAAAGTGGAAAAGACGCTACTGAAGCTTCCCAACGTGGTTCACGTGGAGCATCTGCACGGCAAGCCGATCGTGATCCGTGATCTCGCTCTTATCAAGATCCGTGTCGATGCGAAGACCCGGCCGGAAGTCATGCAACTTTGCAACATCTTTCGTGCCCGAATCGTGGACGTCGCCAAGAATTCGGTGATCGCCGAGGTGACGGGCCCGGAAGACAAGATTGAAAGCTTCCTCAACTTGATCCGAGACATCGGCGTGATCGAGATGGTTCGTACCGGCATCGTGGCCATGGAACGGGGTGAACACGGCCTCGCGCCGGTCAACGAGTATACGAGAACCGTCGCCCGAACAGCTCGGACGGTTGTCTAAAACAAGAACGTCAAAAGAACCGGTTACACAAGCAAAGGGGTTTGCTCGCCTCAGCTGAATCACGCAGGCGAAGACAGCGTGCCGTTTTCGCGATCTCGGGGGACCCCCCTTGTTGAACATCCGGATCTGAAGCTTCTTGCGAGGCCTCCATCTGCCAAAGGAGAACTTCCGTTCGGTCGGGCCGGGGACGTCGCCTTGCCGAGGGTGCGTGAACGCCGTGTGGTAAGCGTGTCCTCTCACCCTTGCGTCTGGGCGAAATTGCTTTCATCCTGATGTGATCCGGAGGAGTACGATGGAGAATCCTGAGTTTCCCTTGGAGTCACCGCCTGAGGATATCGCCGGTTCTCTGCAGCGACGGACGAAGATTGTTTGCACGATCGGACCGGCAAGCAGCTCTCCCGACCTTCTTGAGCGGATGGTCGAGCAAGGCATGGACGTCGCCCGCCTAAACTTCTCTCATGGATCGGTCCAGGAGCACCGAAACGTCGCTCGCGAGATTCGGCGTCTGGCTGGTCTGCAGCATCGGCCTGTAGCCTTGTTGCAGGATCTGGCCGGTCCGAAAATCCGCATCGGAGAGATCGAAGGAGGTCGTACGATCATAGAAACGGGCGCCGAGTTCACGTTGACGACGCGCCGGGTTCCCGGCAATTCCCGAATAGTGTCGGTCGGCTACGAGCATCTGCCGGGGGAGGTCTCCGCCGGCAATCGCATTCTCTTGGCCGACGGAGCCATCGAGCTGCGCGTCGAATCGGTAAACCACACCGACATTCATTGTCGGGTCCTGTCCGGAGGGGAACTCACGCCGCACAAAGGAATCAACGTTCCATCGGGTCTGTACAAGCTTCCGATCCTGAGGCCGAAGGATATGGAAGACCTCCGGGTCGGAAGCGAATTAGGCGTGGACTACGTGGCGGTCTCTTTTGTGCGGACGGTCGAGGACATCGAGACGGTTCGCGGTCAGCTGGCGCGACTGGGATCCAACGCCGGGCTGATTGCCAAGATTGAAACGGCGGCGGCTTTGGAAAACTTCGACGCCATCCTCGAGGCCGCCGACGGTGTGATGATCGCCCGCGGCGATTTGAGCATCGAAACGCCTTTCTCTCGCGTCCCCGTAGTCCAAAAAGAATTGATCACGGCCGCGAATCGCGTGGCCAAGCCGGCCATCACTGCCACGCAGATGCTGTTTTCCATGGTTTCCCGCCCCTATCCCACCCGGGCCGAGGTGGCCGACGTCGCCAACGCGGTGCTGGACGGGTCTGACGCCGTAATGCTCTCCGAAGAGACGGCCGTAGGAGCCCACCCGCTTCGGGCTCTCGAAGTAATGCACCGAATCATAAGAGACACCGAGGCTAGTCCTCTTTTCGGCCGTCGCACCCGGATCGACGAACCGCCGGAGGTGGAAGGCGACCGCAGGTGGGCGATGGCCGCCGCGGCCGCAAGGCTGGCTTCCAGACTCGAGATCCCTCGGATTCTCACCATTACCCGCACCGGACAAATGGCTCGCCTGGCGGCGGCCGCGCAGCCCGAGCAACCCATCGTGGCGGCCACGCCCCGCCGCTCCACCTACCACCAGTTAGTCTTGGTAAGAAATGTCACACCCCTTCTCCTTCCCGAGACGCTCGAGGACTACGACGAGATGGTCCAGGAAGCCTTGACGCGGCTTGCGCAGCGGTTTCCGGAGGCCGAGCAAGTCGTCTTGCTGGCGGAAGATTTCGTACGCTTGGCGCACCCGGCTTGAGTTCTCCCGGCGCCGTGTCGGAGCGCCGCCGGTCGCTTGTACAAGAGCCCCAAACTCGGGATACTTTTTGTGTAGTCGAGTGTCGAGAAACGAAAGGGGCACGGTATGGTTCCGGCATTTCCGTTATGTCCACGCAAGGTTTCATCAATGAAGCCGTTAGGTAGTCTAGTCTTGTTCCTGGCTTGCGTTTCACCCTTACAGGCGCAGCGGGACGGCTGGTATGAATTTGAGGTGCCCGGATTCGACGCCGCCCCCACCGTGGTCGACGCCTCCCACCTGCTGGTGGATTTCCCGGGCCAGGACCCCGCCTCCGTGATCGACGCCCGCGGTCGTGTCGTCGTCGGCGGGAACGGTCACTTGTACTTCAGCAAAACCCACCGGCGAGCTCGCTTTTGGGGTGTGAACTTTACGTTCAGCGCCAACTTCCCGTCCCACGATATTGCAGAGAAAGTCGCCGCCCGCTTGGCTAAGCTCGGCGTCAATGTGGTTCGCTTTCATCACATGGATTACTTTGCACCTCCTGACGGTATCTGGGACCCCCAGTTTTTCCCCCGCGACACTCAGCACCTCGACACAACTCAGCTCGACCGGTGGGACTATCTCGTCCACCAGCTAAAACGCCACGGCATTTACGTGAACGTCAATCTGAAAGTGGCCCGACATTTCGGGCCGGATGACAGGTTGGAGGACACACACCTGTTTACCGACAACTACTTTTTTCGCGGGGTTTCCCACTGGAACGGCCGCATGATCGAGTTGCAGGAGGACTACGCCCGCAAGCTCTTGGATCGGAAGAACCCGTATACGGGTCTGAAGTACACCGAGGACCCGGTGGTCTTCTGTGTGGAAATCGCCAACGAAGATTCTCTATTCGGAAGCCTGCTGACCGACGGTGAAATCAATTACATTCCCGATCGCACCGGCGTACTTCCCGCCCGCTACAGCTCCGAACTGGACCAGCTGTGGAATGACTGGCTCCGCCGCCGTTACGGCGATGAGACGGCGCTGCGCAACGCCTGGGACCCCGAAGTCGCCTCCCCCGACGCGACGAACAAGGTGCGCAACGGCGAATTCGACATTCGGGATTCGCAGAACCGTCCCACCGATTGGTCCGCCCAGGGCTTGGAGGGCGCCCAAATCCTCTGGAGAGTCGAAGGCGGATCCGGGCCCGACGGCGGCTATGCCGTTTGGATCAATGTGGCCAAATCGACCGGGGTGAACTGGCATGTGCAACTAATCCAGGGACGCCACAGCGTAGAAGAGGGCCGGCGCTACGAGGTCGGTTTCTGGGCCAAGGCAAGCCATCCGGGGCAAGTGACGCTCGACGTGATGGAGGGTCGGGAGCCATGGCGGAATTACGGACTGAGTAAGACGTTCGACGTCACGACCGAGTGGCGACAGTACCGTGCGGTGTTCGTGGCCAATACTTCCGATCCGGAATACGCTCGGATTACGTTTGAGTTGGGAGCTCTTCCGGAAAATACGAGCATTTGGATCGACAAGGTCGAATTCCGAGAAACCGCCCCGATCGTACTCGACAAGGGGGAGAGCTTGGCGAAGGGTACGATCCTACGACCCCTGCGTTCGGATTTCGGGCGCTACTCCGACGCCCGGAACCGCGATCTCCTGCAATTCTATTACGAGGTTGACAGCGCTTACTTCACCGGCATGCGACGGTTCCTCAAGAATGAGCTGCGCTTGAAAGCCCTGGTCACGGGAACAGCCCCCTGGTGGGCGTTTCAGGGAGATTCCGCCGTCCAGGCGCAGCTCGACTTCGTAGACGGCCACTACTACTGGGACCATCCTTGGTGGCCCAGCGTCGAGGCATGGTCGCCCACCGGGTGGGTTATTTCCAACACTCCCCAGGTGAATGCGGTGGACCACCTAAGTCGCCTGGCGTTTCTCGCGGTTCGCGGCAAACCTTTCACCGTCAGCGAGTACAATCAGTCCTTTCCCAACCGCTACGCCCTGGAGGCTCCGCTACTGATAGCCGCGGTGGCCGCCCTGCAGGACTGGGACGCGGTCTACATGTTCGATTATGCGGGGAGCTGCGAGGCGTTCGACGACCCGTATACGACGTCCTTTTTCTCTCTCGCCGGCAATCCCATTAAGACCTCCCAGATGCCGATAGCTTCCCGCATTTTCTTGGGCCGGCAGATTGACCCGGCCAGGGAACTCATTTCCCTTCCCTTGGCCCTGCACGATTTGTTCGACGCGTATGCCCGGGGTTTGGTCGCAGGCGACGACTTTCTCGCCGCCCGCGGATTCGACCGCGCCAACGCACTGATCCACCGGGTTCGCATCGGTCCTTTTTCGGGCCCGACGCCGAACCTCGAAAGCCCGGTAACCGCCGAACGGGTCACCGCCGACCACGGACAGTTGGTTTGGGACCGGACTGATCCGGACGGCACGTTTCTCGAAATTCGGGCTCCCGGCATCGAGGGAGCGGTGGGTTTTCTGCGCAAGCGGGACCTTGATTTCGGTTCTTGGCAGGTCTCGCTCCAAGAGGGGAGTCCCGACCATTGCGCCGTTCTGCTTCAGTCGGCCGGTCCCCATCCTCTGCGGGAGAGCTCACCTCTCCTTCTTTCGATTTGGAGCGAGCACGAAAACAGCGGTATGAGGTGGAACAGTACGGGGACCTCGGTCGACAAGCAGTGGGGCGAAGACCCTCCTATTGTGCGGCCGGTGCGCGCTCGGCTCACTTTCCGCCTGCCCGGAGCCGAGACTCTGCGCCTGTACGCCCTGGATCCCACGGGCGAGCGGAAGTCGGAAGTTGCTTTAGAACGCAACAGCGAGGGTTGGCAAGTTGTTCTCGACACCGGCGAACAAGAGACTCCGTGGTTTGAGCTGATGATCAACGAACCGGCCGCCGAGGTCCCTTACAGCGCATCGGCGGGCGATCTCGGACAGCGCTATTCCCAAGGTGAGGGAGAGGAACTGCAAGTGGGCTGGGCCGCGGTCCAACCGGATTCCGGTGACGAGGCCGCGTGGACACCCCTCTTGGAGTACTTCTCCAAAGGAATGCTCACTTCGCTCGTGCGGATTCCCGCCGTAAAGCCGTCCGGTGAATGGCGGTTTCCGTTTCGGCAAAGTCCCGGCTTGCGCTGTGCCCTGGCCTTGGTCAATCCGGGTGCGGTGCCGGCGCATCTGACGATGTCGGTTTTCTCCGCCGACGGCTCACTTCTTCAGCAATCCACTTTGGATACCCCCTTGGGTGCCGGGGAAAGAAGGCAGTTCTTTCTCGACGAGTGGCTTACAGATCCGCGGGAAGAACTGGTAGGCAGCCTTTTGATTCAGGCCGATCAGCCCGTTGCCGTTCAGATCCTGCGAGCCGGGATCAATCTCCAAGGAGAATACTTCTTGACTCCGGTGACGGCCGGGAGTCAGCCGGCCGAAGAGGCAACCATGTTCTTGCCGCAGGTTACTGCGGGCCCCACCTACTCGACGGAGCTTTTTCTGCTCAACCCCACCGGGGGAACACTCGACCTGCGGCCCGTGTTCTTCACCGTCGACGGAGAGCAGATTCACCCTCCCGGCGACATCCCGGAGGAGCTGTCTATCGCGCCCGGCCATACGGCTTTCGTGAGCTTGCCGCGAGGCGAAGAGGAGTTTTACGGTTACCTACGCCTGGATCGGATTTCCGGAGAAACCTGGCCTGTGCTAAGTGTGGTGATCTCTCAGTGGCAGGGAGACAACTTGATTTCCGAAGTGGGGATTCCCGCCTCGACCACGACCACCGAAGTCCGCCTTCCCGCCCTGGAACGCGATCTGCAGTGGACCGCCGTAGCCTTGTTAAATCCCTCTCCAGTCGATCCTCTCGAAATCGAGATCAGCCTAGAGTTCCCCGGCGATCAGGTGGAGCGGACCGTAACGGTGGAAGTGGATCCCGGCGAAAGACAGGCGTTTTTCTTGAGGGAGGTCTTCGACGATCTGCCTTCGTACTTGAATGTACCGTGCGTCGTACGGGCGTCGGCTCCGTTCGGCCTTCTGGCCCTGCTGGGCAACTTCAACCAGCGAGGCGATTTCCTGCTGACGGCCCTGCTCGACGACGCTCAAAGAGAAGGGCCGACCGACATGCGCGTGATCCCGGTCGTCTTGAATGGAGCGGGCTACCGCATGCTCTTCTATGCCGACGCGCCCGAAGAAACGTCGGGCGTTTTGAGCTTCCGGGACGGAACGGGGCAGACGTTGCCCGTTTTGGTTCGCTAGTTTTGCGTTGGAGACTCAACGCCGGATTTCCGCTTCGGTCTTCAGAGGTTATAGCTCCGGCGCGTGGGAGGTCCACCCAGTTGCGTGGTTCGCGACGACGTGAGCAGCGAGCTGGGACGTCAGAGAAGTGTTGCCTTTCTCGACAACCCAACATAGACTTATAGCAACGTTACAGAAGACCCGAAGCGAGACCGCCGGGGGCGTAGACTACGCAATCGACATCCATGGTCGGCCGGCGAGGGTTGTTGCAGGACAGGATGCTGGCACAGGCGGCGACATACGCAAACTGCTGGTGGAGACCAGGCCGGCGAAGATTGATTCACCTTTTTTGTCTTAGTGGGCTGTCGGTGTTCTGTGCCTGCACGGAACCTCGCCCGACTGAGGCTCCTTCCCCTTCGCCCGATTTGACCAACCTGTCACAGACGCCTGAAATTCCGTACGAGGAAGCTCCCGAATTGGCCCGGGCAGTGGAAAAGGGCGAGTTGTTACCGGTAAAGGAACGGTTACCTCGGGTGCCCATGATCCTTCAGCCCGAGGAACAGATCGGTCGCTACGGAGGTTCGCTGAGAGTAGCTATACGCAATCTCTGGGAAGACAACGCCCTCGTATACCGTGTGATCGGTTACGAGAACCTCGTGCGCTGGGATCCGCAGTGGAACCGGGTCATTCCGAACCTGGCGGCTTCATATGAGGAGGTGGACCCGAATCGCGAGTGGATCTTCCATCTGCGGGAGGGAGTCCGTTGGTCCGACGGTGTTCCCTTCACCAGTGCAGACATCGTTTTTGCGGCGGAGAACGTGTTGATTCGCAGTGATCTCCCGGCCCGTCCCTGGGTTCTGTGGGAAAGGCTGACACCGGCGGTTACGGCGGAAGGTCCCCACAGGGTACGTATTCGACTGGCGCAGCCCTACTCGTTATTCCTCGAACAGCTGGCCGGTCCGATGAGTTTCTATTTCACCTCGTACCCACGCCACGTGTACGCTCCCCTGCTAGAATGGCTTCGACAGAATCCCCGGGTGACGGCGGACCGACGTGACTCCCGCCGGGAACGAGCCGTACCGTTTCGCGAAGAATC
>ERZ795052.1218-NODE-1218-length-35881-cov-6.039971_pt1 | contig 35881 bp, 35 predicted proteins | sample MGYA00375136_ERZ795052 | MGnify/ENA primary metagenome ERZ795052 (study PRJEB30181, sample SAMN05720156) | activated sludge metagenome | isolation source: Anaerobic digester | place: Japan | collected 2015-05-26 ... | reverse complement strand
CGAGGCCGAGCATCTCTGCATATCGATGCGCGGCGTCAAAAAATCGGAGAGCCGCACCGTTTCTGCGGCGTCGGCGGGCGAAGTGCCCGATTCCGTAAAAGCCTTCGTTCTCGGTAAAATCAAGGCGGTGTAGCGTGGAGCTTTGCGGCGGCGTTTTTCAAGACACATTGGTGATGGGAATCCTCAACGTGACGCCCGACTCTTTTTACGACGGCGGCCGCTACAATCATGTTGACGCCGCGCTAAGGCGCGCCGAGGAAATGCTTAAGGCCGGCGCCGATATTATCGACGTCGGCGGTGAGTCGACAAGGCCGGCTTTCACACCGATTTCGGCCGAGGAGGAAATTTCCCGCGTTTTGCCCGTCATAACCGCAATTAAGGAGCGTTTCGGCTGCATTGTTTCGCTCGATACCTACAAGCCTCAAACGGCGGCAAACGTTCCCGCCGACATAATTAATTCGGTGTTATATTCAAGAGTGCTCGCAGAGGCGGCGAAAGTGAGCGGCGCACATTTAGTCATAACCTCGAGCGCCGACCTCAAAGCCTCAACCGATTTCTTAGCTGATTTGTTAGCCGACATAAAAGCCTCTGCATCCGATGCCATTTCGGCGGGCGTAAAGAAAGAGAAAATCATAATAGACGGCGGCGTGGGTTTCGGCAAGACGATGGAGCAAAACCTCTCGGTCATCAAAAACATTGCCGCGCTCAAGGCGCTGGGCTATCCCGTGCTTTTGGGCGCCTCGAGAAAATCGGTCATCGGCAACACGCTGAACATTCCCTGCGAGGAGCGGCTGCCCGCCACGTTGGCGATAACGGCCTTCGCCGCGCTGAACGCTGTCGACATCGTGCGCGTCCACGACCCCAAAGAAAACTATCAGGCCATTAAGATGCTGAAAGCGATAAGGAGTGCTCGATAATGAATGGCGGCGACTTTATTTCGATTTCGCGCATGGAGATTATTGCGAGGCACGGCTGCAACGAATGTGAGAAGCTAAACCCCCAAAAATTTCTGGTGTCCGCCGACCTTTTTCTTGACGGCTCGCAGGCAGCAACCTGCGATGATTTGACCAAAACGGCGCATTACGGGCACGTAATGAAGCTGATAACTTCGTTTGTGATAAAAAACTCTTTCAACTTAATCGAAACGCTGGCGGAAAGGCTTGCACGCGAGATTTTGACCTTTAGCGAAGGCGGCGGCCGCCCGCCCGTAGAGCGCGTCAAGGTCAAAATCGAAAAGCCCGCCGTCGCGGCGGCATTCAACGCCGAATCGGTGGCGTTCACGGCGGAGCGCCGTTGGCACAGCGTTGCGCTTGCGCTGGGGAGCAACCTAGGCGACCGCGAAGCCAACCTCGCCGCGGCGGTTCAATATCTCAAAGCCGACGAAAGGATAAAAGACGTCCGCTCATCCTCGACGCTAAAGTCAATTCCCTACAATGTCAAAGAGCAACAGCCCGACTATTTAAATTCCGCCGTCACTTTAAAGACGGTGTGCACTCCGTTAGAGCTTTTGGACTTGACGGAATTTACAGAAAAGCGGCTCGGCCGTGATAAAAAAAGCGAAAGGGCGCCCCGAACAATCGACATCGACATTCTGCTCTTCGATGACCTCGTCCTCAGAACGCCGCGGCTCACCATCCCGCACTACGACATGGAAAACCGCGCCTTTGTGCTTTCACCTCTTGCCGAAATAGCCCCCGAGCTAATACATCCGTTATCGCAAAAGTCGGTATATATTTTGTTGGCCGAACTTAGGCGAAAATGATATCGTGGCGGGTTTCGTCTCGGCGAATTAAGATTGGGACACTAGGGGAAATAGGGCAAAAAAAACCCGCAGTGCCGTATATTAGTAGCCTATTTTCTAAACCTGTATTTAAACAGGGTGGGTAAATGCTGCCTGCCATTCTGCGATCCGCAAACGAGGCGGCTTGGCATCCCGGCCCGGACGCGCAATCCCTTATAGAAATTGTGGTTCAAAATATGGCTACCTACGCACACCGCAGGCGTAATTTTATTATAAACTATCCATACGCAAAAAGCAATACCCATTTTTTAGCTCCGAACTCGCTACTTTGCCTAAAACCTTTAGCTTTCCATTAGAAAGCAAACCATAATATAAAAACCTAAAAAGCAGTATAAAAAATCGCCCGACTTGCGGGCGATTTTTTTATTTATTAAAAGTTGATTTGATTAGTTTTCTGCGGAAACTTCGGCGGTTTCGGCTGCGGTTTCGGCAGCAGCTTCGTCGATTTCGGCGGGCGCTTCGACCGCTTCGGCAACCGCTTCGGGCTCCTGATTGAGGTTTTTAACGCCGCTGATAAGCACCCAGCGCATGAGCACGGCAAAGCCTATTCCTATGAAGCCTCCGAAAGTCACGTCGGACAAATAGTGCGCGCCCACAATGATTCTGGAGAGCGCCACAGCGCCGATGTAGGCGAGCGGGAAAATCCAAAGCAACTTTTTCTTCCAGCCGCCCAAGGTCTTGGGGAAGATGTCGGGCAGAATGATGAGCGCCATAATGGCCGCCGCCGCGCCCGAGTGGCCCGAGGGGAAGGACTTGAAGGCGTCGCCGGTGTGCCCGAAGACGGTGGTATCTATATTCTCCATGCTGACGACGTAGGCAGGTGCGCGGTCGGCAAAGCCTTGCGGCAGATACCACGGCGTGAATCCCTGATAGTTGCCGTTGGGGACGGCGGAGCGGTCAAGGGCTCCCACCATGACGCGGAAGCGCTCGCGCGCCCAAAGCTCCTTCATGCCCATGATGACGCCGTTGACGAACACCGCGATAAAGAGATAGAAGAGGGCAAACCAAAGCAGCTTTTTCGCCAAGGGCTTGGGAATAAGCAGACCGATTGCGAAGGTGAAGCCGGTCATGACAAGCGCGAATGCGATTTGATAGGCGATAGCAAAGCTGAAGGGCTCGGCGGCGAATCTGCCCCAAAACCAGTGCATGCAGAAATACCATCCGCCGGCAACCAAAAGGCCGAACAGCACTTTCAAGAGAATTCTGACCGCCTTGTTCTTGCCGAAACCCTGCAAAAACAACAGCATGCCGATGACGGGCGCCGCTATGTAGGTGGGCGTTTCGCCGAGGTTGGCGAAGAACTGGCCGTAAAAGCAACCCGGGAAATACAGCGCTTTGTTGATTTGAAGGTCCAAAAACGCCGCCACCGTAATCAGCGCGCCGAAAACGGCGACACCCACGGCAAGCTCAATCCAAGCTTTTTTTGTTAGTTTTACCATAATAAACCCCCTTTTTGGGTATTTTCTTCATTCTAGCACACTAAAACGACTTTTTCAACACTTTTTGAAAAATGTCTTAATTTTTGTGCATTATTTAATAAAGTGTCTGATAATCGCCAGAGCCGCCGACTTTAAAAAGCAGAAAATCAAATCTAATTTCGGCCATTGTGCAAGCTCCGGTCTATACAAAAAAATTTGGGATTAGGGAGTTAGCGTGAATATCCGCATTTAATAATGATGTTGTTACCGTGCTTTGATTTTGAAAAATTTATTGTTGAAAGCAATAATGTTAGATTTATATGGTGTGAAAATTCTAAGGCTTGGGCTTTTGAAGGGAGAAGAACATTTCGCCGTCTTCGCGGACAATGAGCGCGATATAGCCGTTTAAGTCGGTGCGGTAAACTGTCGCGTCGATATTTTTAAGGCGTGTCAAAAGCTCCTCTTGAGGATGGATAAAGTCGATGGCGCCCACTGAAATCACGGCGTATTCGGGGGCGATAAACTCCAAAAACGCCGCCGAAGTCGACTTTTTGCTGCCGTGATGGCCGACCTTCAAAACGTCGCAGTCGATGGGGGCGGTCAGCGTCATAAAGTATTCCTCGGTCGAAAAACCGGCGTCGCCCGTGAAGGCTATTTTCCGTCCGGCGTATTCTAGAATCGAAATAGGCGAAACTTCGTTGTGAAGCTCGTCGTCCTCCTCCGACATGGCGAGATAGAACTCCTCGGGGCGGCAGTAGAGCGTCATGTCGTAGCACTCGCCGTCAAGGCTTAAAACGCCGATATTATGGATTATTTCGGCGGTTTTCTGCTCTTCGGCCTCCTCTAAAAACTTTTCGTAGCTCGAGGAGCCGACTTGCTCTAAGGTTAGATAGGGCGCGTAGATGTAGTCAAAAGTGTATCTTTTTAAAATCGAATCCAGCGCGTTGCAGTGGTCGCGGTCGGGATGGGTCAGCAAAAGATAATCAATGTCGCCGCTCTTTATGCCGAGGCGGTTTAAGTAGTCAATAATTGTGCTTGTCGGCGCGGTAATGAGGCTTCCGCCGTCCATCAGCATATTTTTTCCGTCGGGAAATTCGATAAAAATTGATTCGCCCTGTCCGACGTCGATGAAATGAATGATAAGGTCGCCGGGCAGCCGCTGAAACCTGAGGAAGGAAAAATCGGGTTTTTTTTCGGGCTCACCGACATTGATTTTGACGCCGCCGCCCGGCTTTACCGCGCTTTTGCCGTCATCGTCGGCGTCGCCGCCCTTCGTTTGGCAGGCGCAAAACGAAAAGAGCAACATTAAAACTAACGCCGCCGTCAAAATTCTCAGTTTTGCTCCCCCGAAGTTCATATCCGCCCCTATCAATTTATGTTTTATAATGCCTAGGCTATAATGCGGTTAATTAATCGGAAACATTTTCCCCGCCGTTTTCGGACTCTTTTACATCGTCAACTCCCGAAATATCGGCCTCGTATTCGGCAAGCGTGCCGTCGGCAGGCTCGGTCGTCGGGTTTTCCGCTTGTGCGGCCTCGCGTCGGGATTTAAGCGCCGCCATAATTTCCTCTTTCTTTTTGCCGACCAAGTCGTAGCGGAACATGGGAAGCGCCGTCAGCAGGCTGGTTATGCCGGGCATGGCGGTATAGGCGAAAAACACCCAGTCTTTGGTGCTCTTGGTGATTTGCTCAAAGGGTATCGATGCTTTATAGCCCGAAAGCCCGATAATGACGAGTCCTAAGGCCGCGCCCATGGCGAGCGATACCTTGATGGCGAAGGAAAGCACGGCATAGGCGGTGCCTTCGGTGCGCTTTCCCGTCTTATATTCGTAATAATCCACGGTGTCGGCGACCATCAGCACGGGCACGATGTTGACGCAGCCGAACTGCAGCCCCATCAAAAACATCATGCCGAGGATGATATACATGTTGAAGCCTTCAAAGCCTATGAAATAAAAGGCGATGAAAGTCGCCGTCGACATAATAAAACCGTAGAGCGACATGCCGATGTAAACCTTGCGCTCGTCGAATTTCTTAATAAGGAAGGGGACGGAGAGCATGCTTACCATGCTGCCGAGCGCCGAGGTTATGCCGAGCGGCAAAATTTTGGCGGGGCTTCCCAAAATGGCGCCCGCCACCTGCGCCTGTATTCCCATGGCCGCCTGACGCCCGAAGCCCAAAAAATAAGATAAAAACACCAGCATCAGGTATTTGTTGGTCTTAAGCGCGCGTCCCATCTCGCGGAAGGACATTTTCTCAACCTTATAGGGCACGCGCTCTTTATTGATAAAGAAAATTAAAAGGAATAGCGCCGAGCCTAAAACGGCGATGACCGCCGCCGAGATGAAATATTCCCATTCCGAGATGGCGCCCGTCATAAATTTGGCGCCGCCGGGAAGAAGCAGCGTGCAGAGCGGAACGAGAATGGCGGGCGAAGCGAAGCCCACCGATTTCAGCGTATTGGCGAGTGATACGACCTTGGTGCGCTCGGCGGGATAGGGCGTTAAAACCGCCGCGATGGCCTGCGAGGGCACGTCGCCCAGCGTCATCGCCATGCACCAAATAAAATACATAAAGAAGATGTAAAAATAAAGCCCGACGCCGCTTATTCCTTTAAAGGGAGTGAAAATTAAAACCGTCATAACGACAAGCGGGGCAAGGGAATATAAAATAAACGGTTTGAGCTTGCCGAACTTGCTTTGAGTGCGGTCGATGAGGTTGCCTATGAAAGGGTCGGCTACCGCGCTCGCCACTCTCGCCACCAGCACGATTATGCCGACGATGGCGATATCGGCCGCCATGGCATAGCTGAAAAACTCGGCTTGATAAGTGTTTAAAAGCCCGACTATCGCCTGAAATCCGAAAAGCCCGAAAGCGTAGGCCAGCACCTCCCGTTTGGACATAACCCTGTTTTCGGAGGCTTTAGCCGCGGATGGGGGGTTCTTCATTGAGTTTGACCTTCGCCTGCGTTTTCGGATACTGCGGCATCTTCGGCAATTTTTGCTTCGGTTTCGCCGCTCTTACCCTTTTTAGTAAGCTTTGCCTTGACGGCCCTCACCTTTTCCTTATCGGTCAAGAAATTCAAAAGCTTGATGGCGGCGTAAATCAGCGCCATGACGACGAAGATGCCCAGCATACCTTTCCAAAGAATGTCGAGCGAGGTTAAGATGTTGGTTTTATTTACGGCGGAAAGAATCAGGTTATTCATACTGCCTCCTCAACCCAACAGCGCGGGCACGATGGAGAGAATTATGCCGCCCGCGACAACCGAGGCTATCTGGCCGGAGACGTTGGCGCCCACGGCGTGCATTAAGAGGTGGTTAGTGGGGTCGGCTTCCAAGCCCAGCTTTTGAATGACGCGCGACGACATCGGGAAAGCCGAGATGCCCGCGGCGCCAATCATGGGATTGATTTTTTTGCTTTGGGGCAAAAACAGATTGACAAACTTTGCGAACATGACGCCGCCAATCGAGTCGAAGACGAACGCGAACAGTCCCAGCGCCATAATGAGGAGCGTCTGCCACGTGACGAAGACCGAGGCCTCCATGCTGGCGGCAATCGTGATGCCGAGCAGCAGTGTTATAAGGTTGGCGAGCGCCTTTTGCGCCGTTTCGGAGAGGTTTTCCAGCACGCCGCACTCGCGAATGAGGTTGCCCAGCATCAGCATTCCCACCAAGGCGACGGAAGCGGGCGCGACCAGTCCCGCTATCACGGTGACGACGATGGGGAAGATAATTTTAGTCGTTTTGGAAACGCTTCCGGGGTTGTATTCCATCTTAATCATCCGCTCTTTTTTAGTGGTGACGAGCTTGATTGCGAGCGGCTGTATAATAGGCACCAGCGACATATAGGAATATGCCGCGACGGCGATTGCGCCTATATATTTGCTTTTCAAAACTTGGGAAACGAGTATGGAGGTCGGGCCGTCGGCGGCTCCGATAATGCCGATTGAAGCGGCGTCGGCTATGCCGAAGCCGAACAGCGTGGCGAAAATGATGGTAAGGAATATGCCGACCTGCGCCGCCGCGCCGAAAAACAAGAGCTTGGGATTGCTGAGCAGAGGCCCGAAATCAATCATGGCGCCGATACCGATAAAGAGAAGTAAAGGCATCGCCTCCGATTCCTCTATACCCACCTCGAACAGCCATTGAACTATGCCGCGCACGGGCTCGGTAATTCCCTCGATGTTCTGTGTCATGGCGCCCGAAAAAGGAATGTTGATTAAAATGGCGCCGAAGCCCATGGGAAGAAGCAGCGCCGGCTCCATCTCCTTTTTGATGGCGAGGACAATGAGAATGATTCCCACAATCCACATGACGACCTGTTGCCAGCTTACGCTTTTAAGCCCTTCTATCAAAAAATCGAATGAGTTCATAAAATCCTCGGTTTTTGGTTTATCAAAGGTTATTTGTTTTTCGGGCGTATTTTTTAAAAAATACCCTCTCATTATAATTGATTGTCTGAAAAAATGCAATCCTTTTAAATCAAGGGGGAGTGAGGATAAGGTTAATGAGGTTTTTTGCAAAAATCCCGATATAGCTTGAAAGGCGCGCCCGACTGTGCTAGTATAAAAATAAGGAAATTTAAATTTTTTCGGCTTCGAGGTGCCTATGGAATGGTTTATTCTGCTCGTCATCGCGCTTTCTGCGCTTGCGCTGGTGCTTTTCATCACTTTACTTATCATCGGCAACGCCGTCTTCAACCGCGTTGCACGCCGCCCCGACGGCGATAAAATCAAGGACTTTAAAAATCTCGCCAACCGCACGCCCGACTACTATGAAAACCTCTACAAGTCGATGGACAAGCTCAAGGAAAAACGCTTTGAGCGCGTCGACATCACCTCTAAAGACGGGCTCAATCTAGCGGGCTTTTATTTCCCCTCCGACAAGCCCTCCGACAAATTTGTCATCTGCGTCCACGGCTTCACCAGTTACGGTTTTCGCGGCTTTGCCTCTTTCGCCGATTTTTATAACGGAATCGGTGTCAATATGCTTCTCATTGACAACCGCGCCCACGGCGAGAGCGAGGGCAAATACGCCGGCATGGGCATTTTGGAGCGCTACGACATAGTATGTTGGATAGACTATTTAATAGGAAGATTCGGAGAGGGCATTAAGGTTTATCTTCACAGCAACTCTATGGGCGCCGCCGCCGTCGTCATGGCGAGCGGGCTCGACCTTCCCGAGCAGGTCAAAGGAATCATTGCCGACGCGCCCTTCACCAACTTCTACGACCAGATGAACCACACCATAAAGGCGGCTTCGGGGATGAGCGGCGCGCTCATGGTCAAGCTTGCTTCATTCATCGCCCGCCGCCGCGCCGGCTACGGCTTTAAGGACGTCGACGGCGCAAAAGAGATAAAAAAAGCCAAGGTGCCCTTCCTCTTCGTCCACGGCGACGCCGACTACTTCGTGCCGCACAAATGGTCGGAAATACTCTACGCCGCCTGCCCCACACAAAAGGACTTTTTCCTCGTCAAAGACGCCGGCCACTCGGCGTGCTACTACATATCGCCCAAAGAATACGAAAACAAAATCCTTTGGCTTTTAAATCTTGAAACGGCTTTAGAATAGGATAACCAAATTAGGTTTTCTGCGATTGGACAATCTGCAAGCAAACAATAAAAAAGGCCCGCGGTTGCGGGCTTTTTTGATCTAATGATTTGTTGGATTTTGCTAAAAGATGACTTTCATGCGGTAGAGTTTGATTAAATCGTCGCTGCCGACGATGACGCTTTTGCCGCGAATCGTCACTTTGACATTGTCTTGGTCGTCATACTTTTTCATAAGCGTGCGGTAAGCCTCGCGCGTGTCCTTGAAATCCTCAAAATAAAAGATGACCATACTTTCGCTGTCCTCGGAGTCATAAACGTTGACCTGGCAGGTGAGGTCGTCTATTTCGAAGAACACTTCGCTGGCCAAAAGCAGGCTTTTTTCCTCTACTATGCTGACGGAGACATTCTCGGTCTTTTCAAGGTATTTTTCGACGCGTTCGGGCGCGGGCGCGACGGCGACCTGCGAAATGACGGCGACTATACCCAAAACCACCGCCGCCATAATTGCGATTTTAATAATCCATTTAATAATCTTAAACATATTTTTGTCCTCCCGCATAATAGTTTAGCACACATTTGCAATTTTTTATACTAAAATTTGCCTCGGAATAAATTCAGCCGATGTGAAGCCCGAAAAAAAATCGTAAGATTTGACATACCGCGCTCGGGGTGTTACAATTGCCCCGACTTCTTTGGGAGGCGCAGACCTTGGCCGCCGAATATTTAGCTCTCTTTTTGCTTGCGCTCGGGCTTTCCGCCGATGCCTTTGCGGTATCGGTGATATCGGGGCTTTCCAACCTCAATCTTTTAAAGCGGCATTATTTTTTGACGGCGGCGGTATTCGGCCTCTTTCAAGGAGTAATGCCCGTCGCGGGTTACTTCCTCGGCTCGCTTTTTATCGACAAAATAGCCGCCTACGACCACTATGTCGCGCTCGCCGTCCTTAGTTTAATCGGCGGCAAAATGATTTTTGACGGCGCGCTCGCGCTCGCAAAAAATAAAGAGCCCAAACCCAAGGCTTTCAGCGTTCCCTCGCTTTTAATTCAAGGAGTCGCGACAAGCATAGACGCGCTCGCGGCCGGTCTTTCCTTTTTGGTTATTCCCATCAATATCTTTATCGGCGGCGGCGTCATAGCCGCGGTTACTTTCGCAATTTGCTTTTTGGGCATTTTCCTCGGCCACAAGTGCGGAAGGCTACTTAAAAACAAAACGCCGATTGCGGAAATTATCGGCGGCGTAATCCTTATCGGCATAGGAATCAGAATAGTCCTTTCCCACGTTTTGTAGGCGCGAGCGGATGCCCCTTGCTTAATTCCGCATTAAATATATTGGATTATTAAAACTATGTATGCTATAATCTATAGGTATTAAGTTTAAAGGAAAGCTTATGAGTGTTTTCAGCGAGTTTGAAACGGACACCCCGGAGGTCGCGCCAAAGGCGGCTTCGGGCGAGTTCGTAATAAGAACCTTCGGGCTCAACAAATTATACGGCGGCAGGGCGGCGCTCTCCGACGTCAACGTCAACGTGAGACGCGGTGACATCTACGGCTTCATCGGCAACAACGGCGCCGGCAAGAGCACGCTCATTAGGATTATTACCGGGCTTGCCGCGCCCAGCTCGGGCAAAATCGAGCTGTTCGGCGACTCCACGCCCGCGGGACTCATTCAGGCGCGGAGGAAAATCGGCGCCGTAATCGAGGTCCCCAGCCTTTACAACAACATGACGGCGAGGGAAAACCTCGTCATGCGCTCCCTTCTTCTCGGCGTAAAGCCCGACTACAACAAGCTGCTCGACACCGTGGGGCTGCCCGCGGTCGGCAAAAAGCCCGTTAAAAACTACTCGCTGGGCATGAAGCAGCGGCTGGGCATAGCGATGGCAATCATGGGCGAGCCCGAGCTTTTGGTTTTGGACGAGCCGATAAACGGGCTGGATCCGGCAGGAATTTACGAGGTGCGCGAGATTTTTTCCGACCTCAACAAGCGGCTGGGCACCACGCTGTTTATCTCCTCCCACATTCTGGGCGAGCTCGCCAAAATCGCGACTGCCTACGGCATTATCGCCCAAGGCAGGCTGGTAAAGGAGTTGACGGCGGACAGTCTTCGCGAGATGTCGACGCAGAGCGCGAGGATAATCGTCGACGACATCGAAAAGGCTCAAGCGGTGCTCGCCGAGCTCGGCATAACGAGATATAAAATCGGCCCCAACAACGCCATTTTCGTTTCCGAGCGGACGAGCGAGCTTCCCTATATCAATCAGGCTCTCAACAAAAACGGCGTTTTAGTGCTTCAGTCCGAGCTTATTACCGCCGATCTCGAGAGCTATTTCATGAGACTGATGGGAGGGACGCATAATGGACAGAATGCTTAAATCCGAATTCTACAAGCTTTCCAAGAGCAAAACCATTTTTGTCGCGCCTCTCGTCGCTTTGGGGCTGATTCTAATTACTACGCTGGCGCTTCGGCTGATGCTCGGCAACTCTTCGGGCGCCACCATTCCCGAGGAGTTAACCGGCTTTACGGGAATCAACTTAAAGGCGCTGCTTTTTGCCGCGCCCAGCACTGCAAACGTCCGCCTTTTGGTGATTTTGGCTTGCTGCATATTCATCGCGGGCGACTTTGCCTCGGGCACTATGCGGATTCAGGCCGCCTCGGGCGAAAGCCGCGTCAAAATTTATCTTTCCAAGCTTATCGCGCTCTCCGTCTTCGCCGTCGCCCTAGTGCTTTTATCGGTGCTGCTCGCGGCCGCGGTGGGCGGAATATTCTTCGGCTACGGCGACAGCTTCACGGCGGAGGAATTCGGAATTTTGATGCGCTCGATTTCGATATACGCCTACGTCGCCGTCGGCTACGTCTGCTTCTATTCCATGGTTTCAACCTTCTTCCGCACCATCGGCGCGTCCATCGGCATCTCCATCTGCGTCTATCTGTTTTTAAACCTTTTTGTGGCGCTGATTACGCTGTGGATTCCCTCCTTTCAAAACGCCTTTTACTATGTGCTGAGCACGATGGAGAACTACGCCGCGTGGGCGGGGACTTTTGAGCAGGTCGATATTCTGCGCGTAGTCTTGGTGCCGTTGGGCACGATTTTGATTTCGGGCGGGCTGGGGCTTTGGAGCTTCGTCAGCCGCGACATCAAGTAAAAACAAATAAAAGCGGCCTTTAAACCGTTTAAATTCAAGAATATTCTTTATTTTTTCGGCGGTAGTATGTCAATCGAAAGACGGCTTAAAAATTTATCCAAAATATTGTTGGTCTTAGTTTTAACGCTGTCTTTTCTGTTGCCTGCCGCCTTTTTTATCGGCGTTCAGACGGCGTCGGCGGATGAGAGCTTCGGCGACCCCGTTGTTGATTCCATTCTCGACGAGCTGTGGTGGTTTTCGGAAGATTACCTCAACATGGCGGCGGTCAAGGCCGAGGTCGACGCGCTCAAGGCGGCGGGCGAGCTTGGCGACCCTTCTTCTCCCGAGTTTGAGCCCGTCCTCATCGCCGTAGTCGACACCGGAATAAGCTACGCCCACGAGATTTTCGGCGGCGTGCTGGCGTCTGCGGACGGCGGCTCCACAATTTTAGGCACCAACGTCGTGACTGCGGGCGGCTCGCTGGACGACGAATCGACCAAGATGCACGGCACTCACGTGGCGGGCATTTTAGCGATTTTAATCCGTGCTTTGGGACTGCAAGATTACATTAAAATTATGCCGATAAGAGCCAGCCACACCGACCCCGACAGAAAGAACAAGACGCTTTTCTTCCATGATTTCAAGGCCGAAAACGTCATAAAATCCGTGGCGTGGGCGGCGGCGCACGGCGCCGACGTCGTCAATATGTCGCTTACCACCACTAATACGTGGAACAGCGTGCGCACCGAGATTTCCAAATGGACGGATGAGATAATTTTCACGGCGGCGGCGGGCAACGACGGCTACGGCAACGCGCTGGGCAAGCCCACATCCACCGCCAAGGGCTATCCCGCCGCATTCCCCGAAGTGCTGGGGGTTATGGCGGGTCAGCCGTCGGCAAACGGGCTGGTTTTCTCGAGTTACAGCAACGTTTCGGGCTCCTATGATTTAATCGCGCCCGGCGGCAATAAGGACGTTGAAGACGATAAAATTTACAGCGCGCAGTTCTTCGGCTCGGGCGCGACCTATCAATCGACTTACGGATATAAGCACGGCACCAGCATGGCGACGCCGATGGTGTCCTTCGCCGCCGCGCTCTTAAAGCTTAGGCTGGAGGCCTTCGAAAGCTCCAACTTTACCACGTCCGATGCCATCAGCATTATGAAGCGACACAGCGAGGTGACCGCTTTGAACGGCTCCTCGGAATACGCCGCGCTCAACCTCTATTCCCTTGTTTCGGGCGACCTTGAGGAGCTTTTGGGCTATTCTTACAACGAACCCACCGGCGTCAACGTCGCCGTCAGCGGCTCCCAGCTCCAGAAAGTCAACAACCTTCACGAGCTGACATTCTCGGCGAGTATTCAGCCGACAGGCACCGACCCCCGAGTCAAGGTCAAGTGGATGGTAAACGGCGAGGAATCGGGACAGGGCATGACATTTAAATGGACGCCGACCGGCGCGGGCATCTTCAACGTGACTGCGCAAGTCAGCTACCGCGGAATCAACGTAGAAAGCCAGCCAAAGACTGTGACGGTGCATTATATTAAGCCCTTTGCCGAGGAAATTAAGATTAACATTGAAAGCGGCCTTTCCGGCGTCGAAACAGGCGAGCTGCTCGAGTTTTATCTTTCGGGCTTGGAATTTGCCGATCCCGCAACCGAGGTCGAGTGGTATATAAACGGCGAGCTTGTCGAAGTGGGCGGTGCGCGGTTTGCTTTTATGCCGACGAAAGCGGGCAAATACACTATTTCGGCGGTTTACGGCGGCGACGTCCTTTGGGAGGACGTCGAGTTTGAGGTGGGGAAAAGCGACAGGCTTTGGGTTATTCCCGTTGCCGTCTCGGCAGGCATTGTCGCGGCGGCCTTGGCCGTTTTGACGACATTACTCATAATAAATAAAAGAAAAGCCGCGATAAACATTAGCGTCGGCGGCGAAAAGTGAGGTGGCGAATGGGAAAATTGAAAATTCTTTTGATTTTAATGTGCCTTTCGGCCGCGCTCATTCTCTTTCCCGCCGCGGCGGATTTTTCGGCCGAGGCGGACGGGTATGATTTTTCGCAAGTCGGAGAGAGCGCCCTTCCCGACGGTTTTGACACCGCCAATCTTTGGTATGACGCGGCCGCCTACCTCGATATAGCTTCGCTCAGAGCCATTGTCAAGGACTGGGCGAGCTCGGGCAAGCTTCCCGACCCCACCCTCCCCGATTTCGAGCCCATCATAGTTACCGCCATCGACACAGGTATCTCGCTCGGTCACGAATTGTTTGAAGGGCTCTACGTCTACGACGACGAGGGGCAGCGGCTGACCTATGACGGTTACCGCAAGATAGAATCCCCCGACGCCGCCGAGGACGCCGAGGACCATGGCACCCACGTCAACGGCTCCATCGCTATTCTCATCAAGGAGCTGGGGCTTCAGGATTTTATTAAAATCCTGCCGGCGCGCGCGGTGTCCACCGTGACCTACTATGAGGGCGGCTACGCCGAGCACACATTCAACCCCACCCATATCGTCAACGCCATGGTCTGGGCGGAATCGCACGGCGCCGACGTCATCACGATGTCGCTGGGAAGCGGCGGCGCCATTTCGGGCGGCATTTGGAACGGCGGCTATATGAAGCAGACGATGGAGCGGCTGACGAATACCGCCATAGTCTTGGGCGCGGCGGGCAACGACGGCAAGGTAAGCTCGGAGTTTGAGCACTATCCCTCCCTGTGCGAGGGCTTCGTCAGCGTCATGGCATATACGCAGGGGACGTCGCCGAGGCGGCTCGCCGGCTTTTCCAACTACGGTGATTACGACATCGCTTCGCCCGGCACAAGCATTTGGAGCGCCACCGATTACAGCGAAGATTCCGGCCTCAGCCATTACGACTATAAACAGGGCACCAGCATGGCTACGCCGATAGCGGCGGCCGCCGCCGCCCTTCTTCAGCTTCGCTATCAATACGTCGAAGAGGTCGACTGCTCGGCGCGCATTCTTTCCGAAATTTTCAAAAACCACTCTGATAAAACCATTCAAAACCACGCGAGCGCGGGCGCCATCGAGCCGGTGAAAATGCTGGACGCCGTCAAGCTTTTAAGCGAGGACTTTGAGCTATCCGAGTTTTATCCCGCGCCCGAGGCGCTCAACGTCAGCGTGTCCGGCCTTTTAAATCAAAACTTGGGCAACAAGTCGCCAATAACATTTAAGGCCTCGGTGTTGCCGCTCGCCGCCGACCCCGCGCTTTCCGTTAAGTGGTATGTGGACGGAGAGGAAGCGGCAAGCGGAAGCGTATTTACCTATACCCCCGAAACCCAAAGGACGAGCGAAGTTTACGCCGTCCTCGGCGATGATATTCTGCAATCCAGAACCTTTACCGTTAGCCTAAATTATCAAAAAGTGCTTGTCAGCGAGTGCTCGCTCGCTCTCGCGGCGGGCAGGGCGGTGGCGGGAAAAGACGCCACGGTCACACTTTCGGGCGGCGAATACGCCGACCCCGCCACTATAAGCTGGAAGGTGGACGGCGTCCCCTTTGCCCAAAACACCGCGTCCATCAACCTTGAAAACCTCAAAGCGGGCGTCTATCTCATCGAGGTGACGGTGGGAGGCAACTCCCGCGAGTTTGAGTTTGTGGTGGGGCTCGACTATCCTCTCATCATCGGGCTTTCCTCGGCAGGCGGCGCTCTCGTCCTTGCGGCGGTAATTTTGACGATTGTTTTAATCAAGCGCAAACAAAAGGCGTTAAGCTCAAGTGATGCCGGCGGCGTTAGCGAATGAGCGCGCGCGAAAAATAAGATTGTTTTTGTTTAGCAATAAAAATTAAGCGAACAAAAAGCCGTTCAAAACAGCTTTAGAAAAGAAAAACCCGAGAGGGCAACAAATAAATAAGTAACGATGTTAAAAACGATTTTCATCACAGGCGGATCTAGGGGCATAGGTCGCGCCACGGCCGAGCTTGCCGCAAAGCGCTTCAACGTCGCAATCGGCTACCTTAAAAGCGAAAGAGAGGCGCGGGATTTGGCGCGCATAATTAACGAGGGCGGAGGCTCGGCGCTGGCGGTCAAGTGCGATGTCGAAAACGCCTCCGACGTCCTTTCTGCGGTAGAGCAAATCAATAAAAAATTCGGCACCGTCGACGTTTTGGTAACTTCGGCGGGTATCGCGGAGCAAAAGCAGTTTCAGGACATCACCGACGACGACTGGCGGCGGATGATGTCAGTCAATTTTTTTGGTGCCGTCAACGCCGTAAGGGCGGTGTTGCCCGATATGCTCAAGAAGAAATCGGGCAAAATCATTGCGGTTGCCTCGATGTGGGGTGAGACGGGCGCGGCGATGGAGTCTCATTATTCGGCGTCCAAGGCGGCGCTCATCGGGCTTGTCAAGTCGCTCGCCAAGGAGCTGGGACCGTCGGGCATCGAGGTCAATGCGGTATCGCCCGGCGCGATTTTGACCGATATGCTTTCGGGTTTTTCCGACGCCGAGCTTAAGGAAATTGCGGAAAGCGCGCCGCTCGGGCGGCTGGGAACGCCTTTGGACGCCGCCTCGGCGATAATGTTTTTGGCGTCCTCCTCAAGCTTCATCGCGGGCGAAGTTTTGAGGGTCAACGGAGGCTATTTGATTTAATAAAATCCGCCGTTCGGCGGATTTTTTTACCTTGATAATTTTCAATTACTCGGCATGGGTTTTGTATTTCGCAAACTACGCCTAGACTATCGGTTCGGCAGCTGCCTTTTGATATTTTTTAAAGAAAGCAAGCATTTTTTCGGTGGTATATTGGGATTCCTCGTATTGCGGCAGCAGCACGCTGTAGCAGTGCACCAGCTTGTGCCTGCGGTTTTGGTTGTCCATGTCGAGGAGCTCGCACTCAACACCTTTTTCTTTTAAAAATTTGTAAAGTTTTCGCGATTCGCGCCGCACAAAGTCGGCGTGGCCGGTGTTTAAAAATATCGGCGGGAAATTTTCAACCTTATTGTTGTAAACCGTCAAATAGGGCAGAATGGGGCTGGTTTTGTAATCCTCGCCCAAAAACATCCTGAAGAGAGCGCGCACCACGGGCAGCTTGAGTTTCTTGAAAAAGTCGATGTTGAAGACTCCGCAGGTGAGGCCGGCAGCGTTGAATTTGATGTCGGATTTGACGTCCAAAAGCGCGGCAAGTTCAGGGTCGGCAAGCGCGGAGAGCGCGAAAGAAGAGAGATGTGCGCCCGCGCTGTCGCCGGTCAGGTAGATATTTTCGATGTCGCCGCCGTAACGCCCTATGTTTTCAAGCGTCCAGTTGAAGGCCGCGAATATGTCCTGAATATTCTTGGGGCAGACACCCTCGGGTATCAGGCGGTAGCTTATGTTGACGGCGACGTAGCCCGCCTTGGCGATGCCTTCCATATAATTGACGTTGCAGCCCTTATCGCCGTAGACCCACGCCCCGCCGTGGATATCGATGACGACGGGGAGCTTGCCCTCGGCGTTTTTGGGGCGGTAAACGTCCAAAAGATGATAGAAATTGCCGTCATCTATGTAAGGAATGTCGGTGAACCGCTCGATCCCCTCGACCTCAACCCACTTTTGTCTATAGTGGGGCATAACCAGTTTGTCGTTGACGCTTATGAATTTTTTAAGTAAAAACTTGTGCCAGCGGTTCATAACTTCCTCCGATATATAAAAACACATTAAATTTAATAGTAATATTATACGCTCGCCGCGCGCCTGAGTAAAGAGAAAATCATATAGCGGAAAACAAAATCATAATATCCTGTATGTGGTATGTCGCGCTGTATTCCTTTATCGCGGGCGTGGGCGGCACCTTCTTGGGCGGCGTTCTGGGCGCGCTGGTCCCCAAAAAGCACCTCGGCGTCTTCAACTCCGTCGCATCCGGCATAATGCTGGCACTGGTCTGCCTCGAGCTCATTCCCGATACTTTCAAGGTATCGGGCTTGTTGCTTTTAGTTTTAGGCGTAGCGGCGGGCGTGCTCGCTATGGAGGTGCTCAGGCTAGCGCTTGACAAAGGCCGAAAAGGTGTTAGAATAAAAACCGGCGGAATACTGATGTTTTTCGCCATCGCGCTTCACAATTTTCCCGAAGGTCTGGCGATTGGGGGGAGCGAGGCGCTCGCGAGCGGCATTCCCATCGCTATTTTGATTGCGCTTCACGACATCCCCGAGGGGCTGGTCGTCGCAGCGCCGCTTATCGAAAGCGGCGTAAAACGCTGGAAAGCCGCGCTCTACGCCGCGGTGTCGGGGCTTCCCACCGTGCTCGGCGCCGTCATCGGGCTGGCGCTCTCCGACGTCTTCGATGTTTGGGTGGCGCTGTCGCTGTCGATGGCCTCGGGCGCCATGCTCTATATGGTGTTCTGCGAGCTCGAAATGCAGCAGCCGCTCGACAAAAGAAGCCTCGGTTATTTTGAAATTTTAGGCTTTATAATAGGGCTAATTATGATTAACGTATTATAAAAACCGCGCTTTATCTATATAATTTAAATTGATAAAGTGCGTTTTCGGAAAATAATGAAAATGAACAGTGTAAAAAATCACGATATTTTTTCGGTGATAAAAGTAGATAAACTGATAGAAAATTTCAGGATATACAAAGCAAGTTCAAAAGCTAAAGGATGCGGACAGAAATAATCGACATAAACCAAATAAAGCGGGCGGCCGACGTCATTAAGGCGGGCGGCGTCGTCGCTTTTCCGACCGAGACGGTCTACGGCTTGGGCGCCGACGCCTTCAACCCCGATGCCGTAGCGCAAATTTTTGAGGTCAAGGGCAGGCCGCAGGACAACCCGCTCATTGTCCATATAGCCGACAGCCAAGAGGTAAAAAAGCTTGCGCGCGATATTCCCGAGGTTTTTTATACGCTCGAGCGCGAGTTTATGCCCGGGCCGCTGACGGTGGTTTTAAAGAAAAGCGACGCCGTGCCGCCGGTAGTGGTGGCGGGCGGCGACACCGTGGGAATAAGGATGCCCGCCCATGCCGCCGCCATAGCGCTGATTAAAGAAAGCGGTGTGCCGATAGCCGCGCCCTCCGCCAATTCTTCCAGCCACATCTCGCCGACGCGCTCCGAGCACGTTTTTAATGACCTCGGCGGCAAAATACCTTTCGTCATCGACGGCGGCGCCTGCGAAATCGGCATTGAATCGACCGTTCTGGACCTTACTTCCGACATTCCCACCATTCTTCGGCCGGGCGCGGTGACCGCCGAAATGCTGTCGCGGCATTTTACCAAGCTCGGTAAGCCCGAGCTGGGCATAAAGATTGCCAAGTCGCCGGGCATGAAATACCGTCATTACGCGCCCTACTCGACCGCCGTGCTCGCCGCCGACCTTGAATCCGCCATGACCTTTTACGATAAAAAGGTCGCTGAGGGTAAAAAACCCGTCATTTTGCTGAAAACGGGCGAAAGCGCAGGGGCACGCCAAGTTATATATTTAGGGAAAGACGGCGCGGAAGCGGCAAAAAACATTTACGCCGCGCTGCGCACCGCCGAGGCGGAATTTGACTTTATCATAATCGAAAAGCCGGAGGGCAGCGGCATAGGCGAAGCGATTTTAAACCGCCTATATAAAGCGACCGAACCAATAGTCAGCACTGTTTAGATTAATTGCAAGGGCTTTGCACTATAATTTGATTGAAACAGAAGAGCTTTTCAAGATAAAAAAACGAAAAATTTTTAAGATAAAAAAATCGAAAAACTCCCAAGATAGAAGAATCGAAAAGTTTTCAAGATAAAAAATATGGCGAAACTGAGAATACCCAAAAAGAATACCGAAATGCTCAAGGTTTTGTTCGTTTGCGCGGGCAATACATGCCGTTCGCCGATGGCTGAGGCTATTATGCAGGAGGAGCTGAAGCGGGCAAGGGACAAGAGTATTTTTGTCGACTCGGCGGGCATCGGCGTCAATCCCGAGGAAAAGACGACTCCCGAGGCCTTGGCCGCGCTTAATTCTCTCTGCATAATAAGAAAGCCCAAAGCCGCCAAGCCTTTGAGCGCCGAGCGGCTTAGGTCTTTCGACATAGTGCTTGCCATGACGCCCGACATCAAGCTTGCCGCGCTGTCCATGGCCGACGAAAACGACCCGGTCAGGATTTTTTCCTTGGATGAAGCGGCGGGCTTATCCGTGCCCGACCCTTTCGGCAAGGGCGAAGAGGAATATAAAAAGACGGCGGCGCTCTTGTCTTCCGCCATGCCCGGCATTATCGAATTTGTCAAAAGCCCGGCCGCCCGAAATAAGTTTTAATCAACTGCTTATATTTTTTTATTATATCGCTTTCGATATCGAACCGTTATTCTCAATTGTTTGCTTAATTAATCCGCTTCCCTAGCTTGTATTTAGAGCTAAAAAACCCTTTTGTTACGCCTAATTTAAGCTACGGCGTTTTATTTGGAAGCATTAATAGCTTGATTTTTCCTTAGATATAAAATATAATATTAGATATCTTTATATCAATCTAAGATGTTATTTAGGAACATGGGAAATGATTAAATTAACCGATTGCGGCATCTTTTATATCAACGGCGAGTTTGTCCCCGAGACGGAAACCTTCTTGGAGGACAGAAACGAAGCCTATAAAAGGACGATTGCCTATTCTGTTTTATCGGCTCACAACAACGGCGCGCCGGCCGCGGCGGGCATGCCTTTGAATTTGACTTTCGACGTGCTTGCATCCCACGACATCACCTACGTCGGCATCATCCAAACCGCCAAGGCGTCGGGAATGAAGAAATTTTCGGTTCCCTACGTTTTAACCAACTGCCACAACAGCCTCTGCGCGGTGGGCGGCACAATAAACGCCGACGACCACCGCTTCGGGCTTTCCGCCGCCAAAAGATACGGCGGAATATTTGTGCCTGCACATCAGGCGGTCATCCACACCTATATGCGCGAGTGCTTCGCCGCGCCCGGCAAGATGATTTTGGGCAGCGACAGCCATACTCGCTACGGCGCGCTGGGCACGCTGGGCATAGGCGAGGGCGGGCCGGAGCTTGCCAAACAGCTCTTAAACCGCACCTACGACGTCAAATATCCCGAAATAATTGCGGTATCCCTGACGGGAAGGCTGAGAAAGGGCGTCGGGCCCCACGACGTCGCGCTGGCGCTAATCGGCGCGGTGTTTAAAAACGGCTTCGTCAAAAATAAGGTGCTGGAATTTATCGGCGAGGGCATCGACGTGCTCTCCGTCGATTTCAGAAACGCCGTCGACGTCATGACGACGGAGACCGCCTGCTTGTCCTCGGTCTGGAAGACCGACCGCAAGGTCGCCGAGTGGCTCCGAGTCCACGGCCGCGAAAGCGAGTTCAAGCCGCTCCTCCCCGAAAACGGCGCCTACTACGACGGGCTTATCGAAATCGACTTAAGCGAAGTCGAGCCCATGATTGCGCTTCCTTTCCATCCCAGCAACGTCTATAAGCTTGCCGACGTCATTAAATATCCGCACGACATTTTGTCGGCTGTCGAAAAAGAGGGGCGCGCCCTTCTCAAGAACAACTCATTCTCCCTCGTTGATAAAATCGACCGCGGCTGGGTCAAGGTGTCGCAGGGCATCATCGCGGGCTGCGCCGGCGGAACATATGAAAACATCATCGCCGCCGAAAATATCTTGAGCGGCGGCTCAATAGGAAACGGCGAGTTTGCGCTGTCAATTTATCCATCCTCGACACCCATTTACAACGCGCTTTTGAAGGCGGGCATGCTCTCCTCATTTATCGAGGCGGGCGCCGTCGTCAAGACCGCTTTCTGCGGGCCCTGCTTCGGCGCGGGCGATACGCCGAGAAACAACGGGCTTTCCATCCGTCACACCACCAGAAACTTTGAAAACCGCGAGGGCTCCAAGCCCGGCGACGGTCAGATGGCGGCTGTCGCGCTGATGGACGCCCGAAGTATCGCTGCCACCGCGCGAAACGGCGGCAACCTTACCTCGGCGCTCGAGGTGGAATATGAGGAATACAACCCCCGCTACAAGTTTGACTCGACAATCTATGAAAAGCGCGTCTATAACGGCTTCGGCAATCCCGACGCCACCGAAAATCTGGTATACGGCCCCAACATCGCCGACTGGCCGGAGATGCCCGAGCTTGCCGACCACCTCATTTTAAAGGTGGCGGCGGCAATCACCGACCCGGTGACGACGACCGACGAGCTGATTCCCTCGGGCGAAACCTCGTCTTATCGCAGCAACCCCTTAAAGCTCGCCGAGTTCGCGCTTCAGAGAAAGTGCCCCGACTATGTCCCGAACGCCAAGAGGATAGCGGCCGACCGCGACCTTTACCAAAAGACTAAGCAGCTTCCCGATGAGTATAAGCGCGCGCTGGCGGCGGCGGATATCCGCCTTCTCGGAAGTATTGGCATAGGCAGCGCGGTAGCGGCTAAAAAGCCGGGCGACGGCAGCGCGAGAGAGCAGGCGGCGTCTTCTCAAAGAGTTTTGGGCGGCGCGGCAAACCTCGCCCGCGAATACGCCACCAAGCGTTACCGCAGCAACCTCATCAACTGGGGAATGTTCCCGTTTTTGACGAACCATCCCTTTTCGGTCGGCGACGTCGTCATAATCCCCGACATTAAAAAGCTTTTGACGGATGGCGCGCTGGAATACGAGGCGGCGGTAATAAGCGGCGCTTCGGTGAAGAACATTGTGCTGACGCTGGAGCCTTTGACCGACGCCGAAAGAAAAATCATTTTAAAGGGCTCGCTCATCAACTACTACAACGAGAACAAATAGTTTTTTGCCTGAGAAATAAAAGCGATAAACCTCGTATTAATTAAGCAAATTACAAAAAAGGCGGTTTATCGTATCGAAAACGGGAGATAAAGATGTATTACGATAAAGAAATCGAAACAATGCCGCGGTCGGAAATGGAAGCGCTTCAATCGGAAAGATTGAGGCGCATCGTCAAATACGCCTACGAAAACGTCAAACTCTACCGCGACAAATTCGACAAAGCTGGCATAAAACCTTCCGATATAAAATCTATTGCCGACCTTGACAAGATTCCCTTCACCGAAAAGAGCGATTTCCGCGACAACTATCCCTACGGCATGGTCGCCGTCCCGATGGAAAGGACGGCGCGCGTTCACGCCTCCTCGGGCACCAGCGGCAAGCCGACCGTCGTCGTCTACACCAAAGACGACCTCGACATGTGGTCGGATTGCATGGCGCGCTTAATTGCCGCCGTCGGCGTCACAAGCCGCGATATCTGCCAGATTTCTTTCGGCTACGGCCTGTTTACCGGCGCGCTCGGCCTCCATCAAGGGATGGAGAAGCTGGGCGTCACCGTCGTTCCCGCCTCTTCGGGCAACACCGAGCGGCAGGTCATGCTTTTAAGAGATTTAGGCGTGACGGCGCTTGTCGCCACGCCCTCCTACGCGCTTCACATCTCCGAGGTAATTGAGAAAATGGGGCTGGATATAGGCGAGTTTAAGCTAAGGGTGGGGCTGTTCGGAAGCGAAGCATCTTCGCCCGAAATGCACAAGACCATTGAAAAACGGCTGAAAATCCTCTCCACCGACAATTACGGCCTTTCCGAAATCATAGGGCCGGGAGTGTCGGGCGAATGCTATATAAAAGACGGCATGCACATTAACGAAGATCATTTCTTGCCCGAAGTCGTCGACCGCGATACGCATCTGCCTCTCGAGCCGGGCAAAGTCGGCGAACTTGTGCTTACGACGCTGACCAAAGAGGGTATGCCCGTCCTCCGCTACCGCACCAAGGATTTGACGAAGCTCAACTACGGCGTCTGCGCCTGCGGCCGCACCACGGTGAGAATGGATAAACTGATGGGCAGAACGGATGACATGCTGATAATCCGCGGCGTCAACGTCTTCCCATCCCAAATCGAGGGTGTGCTTATGCCCATTCCCGAAATTGGCGGAAGTTACGAAATAATAGTGAGGCGCGAGGGCGCCCTCGACACGCTGGAGGTCTTAGCCGAGGTCGCCGACGTCTCCCTTCTCGAAAATTACGGCAACCTCGAAAAATTGAGGGAAAAAATCCGCCACAACTTAAAGACCGTGCTCCAGCTTGACGCCAAGGTAAGGCTAGTCGAGCCGATGTCGCTTAAGAGATTTGAGGGCAAGGCCAAGCGAGTCACCGATTTGAGAAAAATTTAACTACTGACTTAGTGCTGTATTGAGCATTTTGCTGAATTGAGCCGGAGTAATAATAAAAATCAATACTCCCTGTAAATTGCTTTATAGGGGCTCCCGTCGGATAGCTCATCCGATGGGGAAATAGGTAAACATGAAAAAATTACTGTTAGGAAATGCCGCGATTGCGCGGGGCGCGTATGAAGCGGGTGTCAAGGTGGCGTCGGCTTATCCCGGCACGCCCAGCACAGAGATAAGCGAGGAGCTTGCGAAATATCCCGAGGTATACTGCGAATGGGCGCCCAACGAAAAGGTCGCCGTCGAAGTAGCGCTGGGCGCCTCTGTGGCGGGCGCGCGCGCTTTGGCGTGCATGAAGCACGTCGGCGTCAACGTCGCCGCCGACCCCATCTTTACCGCGGCGTATACCGGCGTTTCGGGCGGCCTCGTCATAGTCGCCGCCGATGACCCCGGCATGCACAGCTCGCAAAACGAGCAGGATTCGAGATATTACGCCTTGAGCGCCCATATCCCCATGCTGGAGCCGGGCGACAGCGCCGAATGCAAGGAGTTTACCAAGCTCGCTTTCGAGATTTCCGAAAAATACGATACGCCCGTCTTTCTCCGGACGACGACGCGCGTCGCGCATTCACAGGACGCAGTCGAGCTCGGCGAGCGGGGGGAGATTCCCTTAAAACCTTATTTAAAGGACGTCGCCAAATATACCATGATGCCGTCCTCGGCCATCAAACGGCATATCGAGGTTGAAAAGCGCGAAAACCGCCTAATCTCCGATTTGGCGGATTTTGATATAAACCGCGCCGAAATAAACAACACCTCGCTCGGCGTCGTCTGCTCGGGCGTAGTCTATCAATACGTCAAGGAAGCGCTGCCCGAGGCGTCGGTGCTGAAGCTCGGCATTGTCTATCCCATTGATATTGAAAGAATTAAGGCGTTCGCCGCCAAGGTGGAGCGCCTCGTTGTCATCGAGGAGCTTGAGCCAATTTTCGAGACCGCCATCAAGGCGGCGGGGATAGCGTGCGAAGGGAAAAACCTGTTCTCGGTGCAGGGCGAGCTTTCGGCGGCGGCGATTAAAAACAAACTTTTGGGCGAGCCCGTTAAAACAAACGAATTGAGCCTGCCGGTGCGCCCGCCCGTCATGTGCGCGGGCTGCCCCCACCGCGGCGTGTTCTACATGCTAAGCAAGCTGAAACTTAGGGTGAACGCCGACATAGGCTGCTATACGCTGGGCGCACAGCCGCCCCTAAATTCGGTTGATACCGTCGTCTGCATGGGCGCCAGCATAGGCATGGCGCACGGCTTTGACAAGGCGGGAGCGGCGGGCGGTGTCGCCGTCATCGGCGATTCCACCTTCATTCACAGCGGCATCACCGGCCTTGTAAACGCCGTCTACAACGGCTCCGATATAACCGTGCTCATTTTAGATAACTCGACGACGGGCATGACGGGCCACCAGCACCACCCCGCGACGGGCAAGACGCTCAAAAACCAAGGTGCCAAAGTTCTGAACTTATATGAGCTTGTCCGCGCCGTCGGCGTCGAGGATATAAAGACGGTGGACGCATATGACCTTGCCGCCGTCGAAGCGGCCGTCAAATCGGCGCTCGAATTTAAGGGCGTTTCGGTCGTCATTGTCAAACGCCCCTGTGCGTTGATTTTGAAAAAGCGCGAGCCGGAATATTTCATCGAAAATTGCAAGCGCTGTGGCGCATGCCTCAAAATAGGCTGTCCCGCCATCAGAAAGGAAAAGGACGGCACGGCCGTCATTGCCATGGGTCAGTGCGCGGGCTGCGGTGTCTGCGCCGCGCTCTGCAAATTCTCGGCGATAAAGAGGAGCCAAAATGAATAAGAATATTCTTATCGTAGGCGTGGGCGGGCAGGGCACGCTGCTTGCATCAAAGATTATGGGAAATGCGGCAAACTTGCTCGGTCTCGACGTCAAAATAAGCGAAGTCCACGGCATGGCGCAGCGCGGCGGCAGTGTGGTGACACACGTCAAGATGGGAGAGAGAGTTTTTGCGCCCGTCGTCGCCAAGGGCGGCGCCGACTACATATTGGCGTTCGAGAAGCTGGAGGCGGCGCGTTATACCGAATTTTTGAAAGAGGGCGGCACCATAATCGCGAACAAGAAAGAGATTTACCCTATGCCCGTCATAATCGGAGCGGCCGAGTATCCAAAAGACATCATTGAAAAGCTGAAAGAAAGCTTTAAGGTCGTTGAAATCGACGCCGAGAGCGTGGCGCTCGAGCTGAAAAACCCGAGGTGCGCCAACGTCGTCATGGTGGGCGCGCTGCTTAAAAGAATGGGCGTAAGCTTGGATATCGCGCTGTCCGCGCTCAAGGAATCGGTCAAGCCCGAGTTCTTTGCGGTTAACGCCGAAGCCATGAAGCGGGGCTACGGAATCGGCTGACTTGCCCAAAATGCGTTTGGGGGTTTAGCCGGTTAGGTCGACAAGGCCGGTTAAGAAATACAGGGAAATATTAATTGATTTTAATGCCGGACAAAAAGAGGCGGATTATGAAATATTTTAACGAAACAATGGAAACGATGAAGCGGAGCGAGCTTGAATGCCTGCAAGGCGAAAGGCTTAAGTCGCTTGTTGCGCGCGTATATCAAAACGTGCCGTATTACCGCGAGAAGATGGACGCCATCAAGCTCAAGCCGTCCGACATCAAGAGCTTGAAAGACATCACCAAGCTTCCCTACACCACTAAAAGCGACCTTCGCGCCAACTATCCCTTCGGCACCTTCGCCGCGCCCAAGCGCGACATCGTGCGCGTCCACGCATCCAGCGGGACGACGGGCAAGCTGACTGTGGTCGGATATACCAAAAACGACCTTCAAGCTTGGGCGGAATGCTGCGCCCGCTCGCTGGTGATGGCGGGCTGCGACGAGGAATCGGTAATACATATTTCCTACGGCTACGGCTTGTTTACGGGCGGGCTCGGCATGCATTACGGCTCCGAGCTTTTGGGCTCGATGACGGTGCCGGTGTCATCGGGAAACACCATGCGTCAAATAATGCTGCTTAAGGATTTCGGCGCGACTTGCCTTTGCTGCACACCGTCCTACGCCATCTATCTTGCCGAGGAAATCACAAAATCGGGGCTTAAAGCGTCGGATTTGTCACTTAAAGCGGGTGTTTTCGGCGCCGAGCCGTGGTCGGAAGCGATGCGAAAGCAAATTGAAGCCAGCCTTAACTTAAAAGCTTTCGACATTTACGGCCTCTCCGAGATATCGGGACCGGGCGTGGGCATGGAGTGCTACCTTCAAAACGGCACCCATATTCAAGAGGACTATTTCTATCCCGAAATAGTCGACGCCGACACGCTCGAGCCGCTGCCTTTCCTCGAGAAGGGCGAGCTTGTCTTCACTACGCTTACCAAGGAAGGCATACCGCTGATACGCTATCGCACCCGCGATATTACCAGCCTTGACGATACTCCTTGCGAATGCGGCAGAACAAGTGTCAGAATGGGCAGGGTGTTCGGAAGAAGCGACGACATGCTGATTATTCGCGGCGTCAACGTATTCCCCTCCCAAATTGAAACGGTGCTCTTGAACATGGGCGACAAGATAGGCCCCCATTACCAGATTATCGTGGAGAGGATAAACAACCTCGACTTCATCGAAATTCAAGTCGAGCTCACCCAAAAATCATTCTCGGGCACCGTCAAGGACATCGAGCGCATCAGAGCGGAAATCGACCACGATATGCAGTCGATGATAGGCATCAATGCCAAAATAACCCTCGTTTCGCCCAACACCATTCCGAGAAGCGAAGGAAAAGCGGTGAGAATCATCGACAAAAGAAAAATATAGAATTTAATATTTTGAAACTTATTAAATAAGACTGAAAGAAAGGAGGAAATATTATGCTGGTTGACCAAATAGCGGTGTTTCTGGAGAACAGAAAGGGACGGATTTTCGCGCTTTCCGACCTGCTAGCCAAAAACGGCGTCGATTTAATAGCGCTGTCAATAGCCGACACCAACGATTTCGGAATAGTCAGGCTGGTGACCGACAACAACGACCGCGCCCTCGAGGTGCTGAGAAGGGCGGGATTTACCGCCGCCACCAACAGTCTTATCGGCATCGAGGTCGAGGATAAGCCGGGCGGGCTCGCCGAGGTTTTGAAAATTTTCGACGACAACGACATCGACATCGAATATCTCTACTCTTTCGCGCGCGTCGAGGCCAAAAAGGCTATAATTTTAGTCAAGGTCGCCGATACCGACAAAACACTCGAAATACTTTTAAAGCATAATATAAAGCTGTTGGACAGAAGTATCTGAGGCTTCTTAGGGGGCCTGCATAGATATTTCCCCGGGAGCTTTTAGTGCAGAACGTCACCATATTTATTGATTTGGGCGCGCTCAAGGATAACCTCGCCGCGCTCAAGTCGGCGTATAAAACGCGGCTGCTCTTTATGGTCAAGTGCAACGCCTACGGCCACGGGCTGGTGCCGGTAGCGGCAGCGGCGGACGAAATAGTGGATTATTTCGGCGTCGCCACTCTTGCCGAAGGCCGCATGCTGAAGGCCGCGGGCATAAAAAAACCGGTGTTGGCAGGCTGCATAAAGCCGGGCGAAACGGCGGCCGCAATCGACGCCGAGCTCGTCACCGCGGTGTTTTCGGCCGAGCAATACAATGCTCTTTCCGCCGCCGCCAAAGCAAAAAAAAAGAAAGTAAGCTGCCACGTTAAGATAGACAGCGGCATGAACCGTCTGGGCTTTAAATCGGAGGGTGAAATCACCGCTCTAGCCAGACGACTTAAAGCCGATGAATTTGTCGGCATCGAGGGCGCCTATTCCCACATTTCCTCTCAAGAAACCAAAACCCGCCAACTAGAAAGGTTTTTGAAGCTGGCCGAACCTTTAAAAGAACTTAACAAAGACTTGATTTTACATATCGCAAGCGGCAAAATCGGGCTGACTTCGCCCGAGTGCCGTCTCGGCATGGTTAGGGCGGGCCTAGCCGCCTACGGTTACTCGGACATAACAAAACCCGTTATGACGGCGGCCGCCGACGTTTTGCAGGCTAAGCCGGCTAGGCGTGGCGAAGAGGTCAGCTACGGCCATACGCCGCTTGAAAGGAACGTAGGTCTCGCCGTTATCGGCGCGGGATACGGCGACGGCGTGCCGAGAAGCCTCGCCACCAAGGCCGTCATCCGCGGCAGAGTCTGCGCCGCGGCGGGCATTCCCTGCATGGATATGACGGTGGTGAAGACGGAAGGCTTTTTGGCGAAGGAAGGCGAAGCCGCCGTGTTTTTGGGCGGCGAGATGACCGCCGAAGCAGTAGCCGAGGCCTCGGGAAGAATCCCCTATGAAATTTTGACGGGCTTTCACGGCCGATGCGAATACCTCTATTTCGATTAGGCAAAAAGCCGGCATTTTTTGATTAACAAGCTAAAACCATCAATTCGAAAAACCGGCCGGATTAAGTAAGCGGATAAATCAGCAAAAAAAATAACTCCAAGGAAAATCGGCGCAAAAGAAATATAATATTTTCGGCGATTTTTAGGTCGGTTATGCAAGATAAAAAAGCGCAGAGGGAGAGAATAAAAGAGAGGATAAATGGTCTTTCTAAGTCCGAGAGAGAAGCATTTTGCCGCGCCATAACCGAGAGAGCTTTAGATTTACCCGAATATAAATCTGCGAAAGTAATTTTCATTTACGTTGCGGCGGGAAATGAAGCCGAAACGGCGGAAATCATAGCCGAATCACTGAAAAACAACAAAACCGTCGCCGTTCCCGTAATAGTTGACAAAGATATGAAAGCGGCGGTCATATCGCCGAAAACGGAGTTTATCCTAAACAAATATAATATTAAAGAGCCTGTTTTGAAAAACGCCGAAATAATCAATCCCGCCGATGCCGAACTGATTTTGGCGCCGCTTATGGGATTTGACGAAAACCTGAACAGGCTGGGACGGGGCGGCGGCTACTACGACAAGTTTTTAGCCGAGGCGAAAAAGGCTGTCGTAATAGGCTTAGGATATGAACTTCAAAAAGAGCAAAGCATAATAACTGAGCCGCACGACAGAAAGCTTGACGCCGTCGTGACCGAAACCCGAATTTACAGAAACATAAACTGACTTATCCAAAAAAATGCACGCGAATTTATAATCAGGCGGGCTCACTAAAGGGAAAATTCTTTACGCCGAAACCGCGCGAAGCCCCGCACCAAAAAGTTCGCGGAGGAAAAACTTGAGAGTAATAAGCGGAAAATACAAGGGAAGAAAGCTATTCTCGCCCAGGGGCGACGAAATCCGTCCCACTTCGGACAGGGCGAAAGAGGCGGTCTTCGATATTCTTCAGTGGGAAATCGAGGGCGCGAGAGTGCTCGATTTGTTTGCGGGCTCGGGCTCGCTCGGCATAGAAGCGGCCTCGCGAGGCGCCGCCGAAGTGATTTTTTCCGATATATCGGGCGAAAGCATCTCGCTGATTAATCAAAATTTAACCAAAATCGGAATTAAGGCGCAGGTTTTCAAGCGCGACTATCGGCATATGCTGGAGATGTCGGGCGGCAGGTTTGATATTATCTTCATTGACCCGCCCTACGGAAGCGCGGCAGGCAAAGACGCCATGAACATCATTTTAGAGAAAGGCCTTTTAAACGAGGGCGGTGTAATTGTGTTTGAGACAGCAAGGACAAAAGAGGCCGACCTGATTTTTAGGACGGACATCGCAACGGACAAAAGGGATTACGGCGCGGCTTCGGTGCTGTTTATCCGTAAAAAGAACGCTTAAAGGAAAGCAAAAGAAGTTTTTATGACGGGATTCGTAACGGGCACTTTCGACCCCATCACGATTGGGCATTTAGAGGTGATACACCGCGCAAAAGAGGTTTTTTCGCGCGTCGTCGTGCTGTTTTTAATAAATCCCGAAAAAAGGTGCCGCTTTTCGCTTGAGGACAGGATGGAGTTCGCCCGCCTTGCAACCGAGGGCTTGGGCGTTGAAATCGCCTTTTACGACGGACTCGCCGTCGACTACGTCAAATCTTTGGGCGGCGGCTATCTGGTGCGCGGCGTAAGGGACGACGAGGATTTCGAATATGAAAAGGAAATGGCGGACTGGAACCTAGCGCACGGCGTCGCCACGCTGTTCTTCCCCGCAAGCGAAAGCATGACGCGCATTTCCTCGGAATCGGTGAGAAACAAACTTGCGCAAAGCGATTTTTCGGGCCTGCATCCCGCCGTCGCCGCCGCAATAAAAAAGCTGATTTAATTATTGAAAGCCGTTAAATATTCGTTTATTATATTTAAGGGGGTTATTTTAAAAAACCGCCTATCGCGGCTTGACTAAGGAGGAAATATGGAGAGAATAGACGAGCTTTTGAACGAACTCGAGGCCGAGTTGTTCCGAGCCAAAAAGGCCGCTTTTTCGGCGGGTGAGGTCGTGCTCAACAAGCGCGAGATACTGTCGCTCATCGACCGTCTTCGCGCCGCGTTGCCCGACGCGCTCCGTGAAGCCGCGCTCATAGTCGCCGACCGCGACAACATCAAGCAAGACGCCATAGACTTCGCCAACGAAACGATAGCGAACGCCGAGGCGAAGGCCGCCGAGCTGGTCAAAAAAGAGAGCATTTTAGAGCAGGCGGAACGGCAGGCCGACGCCATGATAAAGGAGGCCGCCGACTACTGCCTTTCCAAGGAAAACGAGGCGCGGTATAAGATTGACTGTTTGCTTCGCGAAGCCGAGGAATATTTGACGCGCGCCGTCTTGACCATCCGCCAAAACCGCGACGAAATCAGAAATAACTAAATAGAAAGGCTCCGAAATTCGGGGCCTTTTTTATGAGTTACGTAAAATATAATTTTGGCTTAATCGATACTTCTTTTCTTTTAAAATTGCAATAATAAGTTGCTTTTTTGTTTCTGTTTCGCGACTATTCGTTGTGATTGACGTAATATTCGCCGTGGAGCAGTTTGTGGATGTAGAGCGCTATTTCGGCTTCGCTGTAAATTAAGCCGTTTTCCACCCACCATTTCCCCAAAAACACGATTGCGCTCGAATAAAACTCGGCGATGACTTCGGGCGGCACGGAAAATTCGACGTTTTGAAGCCGGATTTTTTCGAGGTGGCTCTTTATGGTGCCCGAAATGTATTTCTGAAGTTCGGTGAAGATGACGCCGTTATTGTTGGCTCTGCCGATGCGTTTGAACGCCGGCATATTGCTGTTTATGTAGGAAACGACGTTTTTCATTATGCGATTGTAATAGTCCTCGGTATAAGGCCCGATTTCCTCATCAAGGGGCATGATGCGGCTTTGCCAATGCTGGATGCAGAAGCGTAAAAGGTCGTATTTATCCTTGAAATGGTTGTAGAAGGTGGCGCGGGGCACCATGGCGAGGTCGCAGATTTCGGTCGTCGAAATGGACTCGAAATTCTTTTTTTCAAGCAGCGTGAACAACGATTCCATAAGCAGCTTTCTGGTGCGGATGGTGGCGATTGAAACTTTTTTGGTAGTGCCTTTCATATTAAAAACCTCTCGGTCAGTAATTTAAAAAAATAATAACACAAAATCCGTCAATTGTCAAGTGTTATACAACAGTAACAATTAACCGAGCGCTACGCATTTTACACGGGCACGGCCGAAGAATTTTGCGGTTTATTATCGGCAAAAGAAAAGCAAACCTCGAAGCGAAATTAAAACATGTAATACAAAATCCACGAAACAAAAAAGAGTGGCCGCGCGCAACCCCGACTAGCTGCAAATAGTTTTTGACGGCTTTGGAACGGTAATTTAAATTGCTTTAGAGGTGATTTAAGGAATGCCGTAAAAAAAAGAAATATTGAAAAATGGTTAACGCTGAAAAGCGATAGAAAAAATTAATCTTCGGCGTCGCCGACAAGCTCAAAAATGCGGGTCTTAAGGCAATCAAAGCTTTCATCGCTAATGACGTGCTCGATTAAACAGGCGTCCTCCTTGGCTGTCGCCTCGGAAACGCCGAGAGCCATTAAAGCCTTGGTGATGACGCGGTGGCGCTCGTAGACGGCGGCCGCCCGCCTTTTGCCGTCCGAGGTAAGGGAAATAAGCCCCCCGTCCGTTTCGATATAGCCCTGCGCGGCAAGCTTTTTCATGGCTACGCTGATGCTGGGCTTGGTGAAGCCGAGCTCGCGCGCTATATCGACGCTTCTCACCGTGCCGCCCCTAAGCGACAGCACGAGAATGGTTTCGAGATAGTTTTCAATCGACTGCTTGTCCTTCAACTTTTAACCCTCTGGCGAAAAATTAGTTTAAATTCTCAATTAGTATCAAATAACCGTCATAAGTTATCTGTTTCTTTGAATGTTGCGCCTTTTTAAGTTTTAGAATTACTAAGCGAAAAACGCGCTATAAAAATATGATAGCACCATTATATTTTAAAAGCAAGTATGCATTTTTGCATAAATTTTTCAGCTGAGACGCCCAATTGATTTGCGCCTTTATGAAATATATGGTAATATCTGTAATATTTAGAGGGTATTAGGGGGTTTTTTATGCCCTGCGACCTGAAGGAGAGAGCAAAATGAAGATTAATGAAATTGAATATAAAAGGTGTCCGATTGAGTATCTCGAGTCGGCTTTTGCGACGTTTGAAGCGGGAATGAAAGCGGCAAAATCGGCCGAAGAATGCATAAAGCTTCGCGAAGATTTTATGACTGCCGTTGAGGAATGTTCGACTTATGCTTCGCTGGCAAATATGCGGTTCACCCTTGATACGCGCGACGAGTTTTACAAGGGCGAGAAGGAATATTACGACGAAAAATTCCCGATTGCCTCCGACCTTTTAGTTAAATCGGGCGAGCTTATGCTGGACAGCCCGTTTTACGGCGAGTTGAAAAAAGTTCTCAATCCCATAATCTTCAAAAGTTATGAGATTAACCGGCTGGCATACAGCCCGTCCATCATCGAGGAAGCGCAAAAGGAAAACGCCATCGCCACCGAATATTCCGGCCTAATGTCGCAGATGATATTCGACTACAACGGCAAAAAGATGCCGCTTAGCGTGCTTCGGGGCGAGCTGAGCTCGGCCGACCGCGCGGCAAGGAAGGCGGCGGCGGAGGCTATGGGCGCCGGCCTTATGGCACACCGCGAAAAATTAGACGAACTGTTTTCAAAGCTGGTCGAAAACCGCGACCTTCAGGCTAAGAAAATGGGCTATAAGGACTATGTCGAACTCGGGTATTACCGAATGTCTAGGATAGACTACAACCGCGAAATGGTGGAGGCGTTCCGACGCAACGTGTTGACCGACATCGTTCCTGTAGTCAGCGCGCTCAAGGCCAGAATAGCGAAAAGGCTGGGCATCGACAAAGTCATGTTCTATGACAACGAAATAGTGGGAAAAGAGGGCAACGCCCGTCCTAAGCTTGATAAAGAGGGCATATTTGCCGCCGCGCAGGCGATGTATGACGAAATGGACGAAACGCTCGGCAGCTTCTTTAAAAGCATGACCGAGGCGGGAGCGTTCGACGTCGATTCCCGCGAAGGCAAGTGGGGCGGCGGCTACTGCACCGAGTTTACAAAGTTCAAGCAGCCCTTCATTCTCGCAAACTTTAACGGCACCTCGGAAGATATCGACGTCGTGACGCACGAGTTCGGACACGCATTCGCCATTGGCGAGGTCCGCAAAAACGGCTCCTTGGCGGCGCGCGAGCTCGCGGTAGGCTCGATGGAGACGGCGGAATGCCACTCGATGAGCATGGAAGTGTTGTGCTATAGGTTTATGGATAAATTTTTCGATGAACCCGAAAAATATATGTATAAGCACCTTGTCGAAGCGCTCTCCTTCATACCCTACGGCGTCATGGTTGACGAGTTCCAGCACATCGCATATGAAAACCCCGCGCTGACACCCGCGGAGCGCAACGCCGTCTGGCTGGAGCTGGAGAGAAAATACCGCCCCCATCTCGATTATTCGGGCATACCGTATCTCGAAGAAGGGACGCGGTGGCAGTATCAGATGCACATCTACGAGCGGCCGTTCTATTATATCGATTATTGCCTTGCGCAAATTGTTGCGCTAAGCTTTTTAGTAAAATCGAGGAAGGATTTCAAGTCCGCGCTCAAAGCCTATCTGGGCTTTGTCAAGGAGGGCGGCACAAAGTTGTTCAGCAGGCTTATTACCGACGCCGAGCTCAACAACCCCTTTAAGGAGGGCACGCTGAAAAGCGCGGCCGCCGAAATAAACGACATCCTCCTCGAACTGGAAAGCCGCCTATAAAGAATTTATCAGAGTTTATATATGTTAAGGATATTACGTTTTTTAAGACCCGACGCTAAAAAAGTCGTCGGGGTATCGTTTCTAATACTAATCAGCACTATCGCTAATCTCGCGCTTCCCACGATTATGAGCGCCATAGTGGACCGGGGCATAAACGCCTCGGATATGGGCTTTATAATTAAAGCGTCGGCGCTCATGTTCGCGACGGCGGCGGTCGGGCTTGCCGCGCTGATTACCGCCGTCAAAATTTCGGCGGTCGTTTCGGCGCGCTTTTCGGGCGCCATCAGAACGGCGGTATTTAAAAAGGTCAACTCCCTCCCCTATAAAAAGTTCAGCGAAATCGGCACGGGCGCACTGCTTACGCGCTCGACCGAGGACATCTGGATGATTGAGGAAGTCGCCTACTTCATCATGCGCGGCTCCGTCACCATACCCGTGCTCGTCATAGGCGGCACCGTGCTGGCGCTTATGAAAAACGTCTGGCTGGCGCTCATTATGTTCTCCTGCACGCCCATCTTGATAGTGGCGCTCATTATAGTGTCGCGAAAAATCATGCCGCTGTAGGACACAGCCGACAAATACATCGACAAGCAGAACTCGATAATCCGCGAGCGGCTAATGGGAATCCGCGTCATCCGCGCCTTCAACCGCGAGGATTATGAGCGCGGCCGTGCCGCCGAGGCGACGCGCATCATGTTGCATGTCCAT
>ERZ795052.1217-NODE-1217-length-35960-cov-7.607548_pt1 | contig 35960 bp, 38 predicted proteins | sample MGYA00375136_ERZ795052 | MGnify/ENA primary metagenome ERZ795052 (study PRJEB30181, sample SAMN05720156) | activated sludge metagenome | isolation source: Anaerobic digester | place: Japan | collected 2015-05-26 ... | reverse complement strand
CTGCCTTTCATCGTTGTTTTCAATGCCCTAGGTGGATAATATCATATGAACCAGCGCAAGCCATTGACAATTTTAAAAAAATAAATATAATATAACCATCAGAATTTTCGGTGGTATTTTTTACTTCTTTCTAAATTTATGAAAAAGGCTCTACATTCTCTTATTTTAATTATTGGATTAATCGGAATTATAGTTTTCTCAATGGAAATTGGGGGGAATTTGCATATTTCCTTTAACCACTTTCTAGCGGCGATTATTCAATCGGCCGATGCGATATGCTCCCTTAATTCCCACCCTACGTCTATTTATGTTTCACCGAATCCCGTATTTGTTAATCAGACAATAAGGATTAAAACTGATACGATTCCCGAGTGTAATTCTCCTAGTACTTATTGTGAATGGAGATGGTCGGGAGCGGTGTCGAGCAATACCACTAATAAACTTACGGGTGAATGGACAACAAGTTTTTCCACTATTGGTACCAAGACTATTAAAGTAGAGGTCTATGCTAAAGATGCGACGATTTGTGGTGATCGATGGATTAAGGTTGCTTCGGGTTGCACATCATTTAATGTTTATGATGCTACCTCCACACCTACGCCTACACCTACTTTGACGCCTACACCCACCCCTACACCTACTTTGACACCTACTCCTACGAATACGCCGACGCTTACTCCAACTCCGACTGTCACAGTAACACCCACTCCTACTCAAACTCCCACTCCAACTCCTACGCAAACTCCAACTCCCACACCAACCTGCCCCTCTGTTCCTCATGAAACAAAGATAAATTTCTCTTCTAATCCGGCCTTAATTAAGTCTGATGTTATTATTTCTACTGCTAATATTCCTGAATGTAATTCTCCAAGCGCTTCTTGTGAGTGGAGATGGGCGGGAGCAGTAAGCGCTGTGAATAATAAAAAATTGAACGGAAGTTGGACAACGCAATTTAATACTACAGGAACGAAAGAAATTCAAGTTGAGGTGTATGTGCAAGACAAAACAATTTGTGGTGAAAATTGGATTAAGGTGGCTTATGCTTCAGCTAACCTAGAAATTGTGTCAGGAGGAGTAACACCAACGCCGACTCCAACAGAAACGCCTACACCAACAGAAACTCCAACCCCTACGCCTACGCCAACCCCATATCGTGGAGGAGGTGGAGGAGGGGGTTATTGGTTAGGTGGAGGAACTCCAACGCCCACAGTTTTGGGTACATCCACTTGTGCTTTTACCCACTTTGAATCAGCTCTAACAGAAACAACCTGCTGGATTAATGGTTTGGCAGGAGGGAGCTGTTCTTTAAGTATGTCTGACGGATTTAATGTCCGTTTGGCTGTTTTGGCTAATTCATATCCCAAAGATATTAGAATTAATATATCTGCTCATCAATTAAGCAGTCTTATTAATCCCGCTACTCAAGTAGGTAATTATAGATTTAGTGGTCAAAAAATCGTTCATATAGCGGCAGAAGACAACAATTGTAATCCAGTTGAATTAGAAAACTTAGCCACATTGACGATGAATTATTTTGATAATGAAATCAGGGGCTTCGATGAAAGTTCATTGCGTATCTCATATGCTCAACTGATGCCAATTAATTGGAGTTTGCTGACAACCTATCGGAATCCTTCACTAAATTCTGTATCAGCACAAATAGCGCAATTTGGCTATTTTGGCATTGTTGGTTTAAGTGAGAAAAAAGTTTTAGGGATTTCTACAACAGCTACTCCATCACCTGGTTTTATTGCCTGGTTTGATCCAACTTGTATTACCGAACCGGTGCAGGATTTGAAGAATTTCTATACTCTAGCAGCACTCGCTGATAGAATTAGAAACATTCGCATTCCCTGGTACTGGATTTCTCTTCTATTTAATATTTTACTCTTCTTCTGGTTGTTGTGGTTATATGCAGGAAAAAAACTATTAGCCAAATATCGTACAGCGCCTACCGAAGAAGCTGCAGTTCCTCCTGCTAATGTGATAGCTGCTTCCTTCGATAAGCAAAATGAAGCGGAGAAAAAGGAGAATAATAATGCACCAATATCACCAGTTGTTGAATCTCCCTCTCTTGATCACTCAGTTATAAATCTGGGAAGTCCCCAAGCCATTCAAACAGTTACTTCTTCAGTTCAAGAAAACTCTCAATTGCCTCACGCTGAATTATCAGAAAATAAGGAGGAAGTCTTAGACGATGAAGAAATTTTGAAACGGTTAAAAGCAAAGTTAAATCCTTCGATCTAAATAAAACGAAAAGAGATTGGGGTATGATGCGACGCCTTTTATTTACAGGTTATAAAGAAAGGTTTGTTTTGTTTGAAAAATCATTTTAAAAGGGTTATAATAATATATCAAATATGGGGGTCGTTGATGAAATTAAGGAAAAATTAGACATTGTTGAGGTGATCGGCGAATATATAAAACTCACTAAAGCCGGAGCTAATTTTCGAGCCCTCTGTCCCTTTCATAAAGAAAAGACCCCCTCCTTTATGGTTTCACCTGAACGTCAAATCTGGCATTGTTTTGGTTGTAATCGCGGAGGAGATATTTTTAAATTTATTATGGAATATGAAAACGTTGATTTTGGAGAAGCGCTGAGAATTTTAGCGAAGAAGGCGGGTGTGGAATTGACCAAAGAAAATCCCGTCTTGCAAAATCAATTAGGTAAACTCTATGAGATTCATGAAAAGGCTGCGGAATTTTTCGAATTGCAATTAAAAATAAATGCTGCGGTTAATCTTTATCTAAAGAATCGAGGTTTAAATGAAGAGACAATAAAAAAATGGCAAATAGGTTTTGCTCCGAATCAGCACGATGCTCTTTTGCGTTTTCTTATTAACAATGGTTTTAAAATAGAGGATATCTTAACCTCAGGTCTCGTGATCAAATCAGAGCAGCAGCCCAATTCTTATTTTGATCGTTTTCGAAATAGAATAATTTTCCCCATTTTCAATCATCAAGATCGCATTGTTGCTTTTACTGGAAGAATCTTTGGTGAAGAAAAGAATGAGCCCAAATATTTAAATTCTCCCGAAAGTCCTATTTTTAGTAAAGGACGGATTTTATATGGTTTTTCTAAAACCAAAAAAGATATTAGAGAGGCTGATCGAGCACTGCTGGTAGAGGGACAGATGGATTTCTTAATGGGATGGCAAAGCGGTATAAAGTACATAGTTGCTACTTCAGGTACTGCTTTGACCGAAGATCAATTGCGAGCACTTGGCCGGATGACCAAAAATTTAATTATCGGTTATGATATGGATGAGGCCGGTCGCTTGGCGGCAGAAAGAGCCATTGATTTAGCTCGTTCTTTAGATTTTCATGTTTCTATAATTAGTCTGCCCGAAGGTAAAGATTTAGCCGACTTTGCCTTGCTTCATAAGGATCAGGTACTCCAAATTATCGAGAAGGCAGAAGAAGCAGGCGAGTACTATTATCGGAAGGCGCGGACCCAATTTGACTTAAATGATATTAATGGCAAAAGAAAGGCGATAGAGTTTTTACTTTCGAAGATTGCGTGGATTGATAATCCAGTTGAAAAAGGAGAATGGCTTAAAAGAATTGCAGAAGATTTTCAAGTAAGAGAAGATTTCTTGGAAGAAGATTTAGAAAAAATTAAAAAATCTCTTGAAGAAAGGGAGATTAAAAAGGCATTGGAAGACAACATTTCAACTACCACAACGTTTAATAGTCGCAAAACAAGAAGAGAATTATTGAGTGAACGAGCTCTAGCGTTAGCATTGAAAATGCAGGTAAAAAAAGAGCAGTTAGCAGCTATTGCTGATTTTCTTGCGGAAGAATACCAAAAGCTAGTTAGAGATGGCCTTTTAAATGAAGAGAATAAAAACGGTCGTGGTTTAACTGATAATATGTGGGAGAGCACTGCTTATCTTAAGTTGCTAGCTGACTATGAATTTACTGATGGAGATATCAATTGGGATTTGGAATTTCAAAAGATTACTTTGGAATTGAAAAAAGAATTTTTCCACCAAACTATTTCTGAAAAAACAGTGAGACTTAAAGAGGCAGAGCAAAAAAACGATGCCGAAGCCATTGATCAATATTTAAAGGAGTTGCAGAATATATTAAAGGAAATTTCTTAAAAGTTTTAAAAGTATGTCTAAAAATAAAGCAAATAAAAAGAATAAAAAGGTTGAAAAAAAATCTTTGAAAAAAAAGAATAAATCAACATCAACAACAAAAAAGAGGCGAACGAAAATTAAAAAATCTGTTAAGTTGCCAAAAGGAAAGAAGATCAGTGCTAAGATCGAGAGAGAAAGACGCCTCTCGCTTAAAGAAGAAAAATTACAGAATTTAATTAAAAAAGGCCGAGAACGTGGTTTTATTACCGAAGCCGAAATTTTAACAACTTTTCCTCAGGTAGAGAATGATATTTCTCTTCTGGAGGAAATTTATGATCTTTGTGAAAAATCAAATATCGAGGTTATCGAAAGTAAGGATTTATTAGAATTGCCGGAAGATAAAGTAACAGTGCGTGATTTGAAACAAGCGCTCAAGGACGATTCCTTTGATTATGAAATGTCTGATGCCGTACAGAATTATCTGCGGGAGATAGGGAAGGTTCCCTTATTGACGCCTGCCCAAGAACGGGAATTAGCCAAACGAGCAATGGAAGGAGATAAGGAAGCAAAGAAACTATTGATTCAGAGTAATTTAAGGCTGGTTGTGGCTATTGCTAAGAAGTATGCTAATCGCAGTCATAACTTAACTCTTCTGGATTTAATTCAAGAAGGTAATATTGGATTGGCACGCGCTGTAGAAAAATTTGATTATCGAAAAGGATTCAAATTTTCCACTTATGCTACATGGTGGATTCGTCAAGCCATCACGCGCGCTTTGGCTGATCAAACTCGAATTATTCGGATTCCAGTCCATATGATAGAAACTCTTTCCAAATATTCTCAAGCGAGAAGACGATTGGCTCAAGACTTAGGACGAGAACCTTTACCGGAAGAAATTGCGAATGAGATGGGTGTTGATGTGGATAAAATTCATCATCTTACAAAAATTGCTCAAGATACTGTTTCATTAGAAACTCCCGTTGGTGATTCAGACGAAGAATCATTACTCGGCGAATTTATAGCCGATGAAAAATCATTATCTCCTAGTCAAGCAGCCGCTCAAAAATTAATTCGTGATCAATTAAAGCAGATCCTCGTCGATTTAAGCGATCGAGAGAGAAAGATTTTATCAATGCGTTTTGGCTTAGAAGATGGTGTCATCCATACTTTAGAAGAAGTAGGCAAAGAATTTAATGTCACACGAGAAAGAATTCGGCAAATAGAGCAAAAGGCGCTCGAAAAATTACAGAATAATCCTGAAGTTAAAAAACTTCTAGAAGAAGAACTTTAATTATGAAAAAGAAAAAATTAATAACGATTATTCTGGTTATTATCTTTATTATCTCGCTTTTGATTTGGAGCGCTCCTTTGTTTTTGACCCGATAATTCTTTTGGCAATTTGAAAATCTTTTCGATTAACTACTTTTTCAAACTTTTCTAATTTAACTTTTTGATTTTTCTTGGAACCGGATCCAGAAGCGTGAATAAACAGACCATTACCTAAATACATCATTGTATGACCAATTCCATTGGGAAATTTTTTATTAAAGTGTCCCTTTGTGCCTTTAAAGAAGAGAAGATCGCCAGGCTGGAGATCTTCTCTTCTAAAGAAGGGCGGTTTTTTTCGGGCAGGAATTATTTCGCCACATTCCGCCTGTAAAATAGTAGAACGAGGCAATTCGATACCGATTCGGCGATAAGCATACTGAGTAAAACTGGAACAGTCAAAAACTCTCCCAATTTCATGTTTTTTGGCACCGTATTTATAGGGTTTGCCCAATTGTTTTAAAGCAAAATATATCAATCTCTTTTGTTGCTTTTCAACTTGTGATTCTTTCGAATTACATTTCATAGTAGTTAGAGCTATTATAGTTGAATAAAATTATAACTCAAATATTATACTTTTGAAGCGCAGTGACTTTCCTAAAACCGCTGCCACATTCCGCAAGTTTCTTTTTAGAAAAATTTCTGGCGTTTTTAATCTTGACTTTCTGTTTTTATTTTTTATACTTTAATTAAAGCCGCAGAAAACAGGCAGTAATAAAAAACATAAGACCTGTTGAGGCAAGGGGAACGCAATAGTAAAGCGCGAAACGAAAGATAAATTCCGTGCAGCGCAAAATAAAAGCGTAAACTAAACTCATTCCGCGGCTTTCGATAAGTCGCTTTTTTATTTTAATTATGCTTACTCGAGCTCAAAAAGAAAAAATTCTTAATGATTTGATGGATAAAATTAATAAAAATCCAGCGGTACTAATGGTTGATTTTACAGGCCTTAAAGTTGCTGATTTAAGAAATTTAAGAAGAGAATTAAAGAGCAATGGGATGGAACTGAAGGTGGTCAAAAAAACTCTCGTTCAAAAAATGCTTTCTCGCGAGGGGATAGATTTTAACGTATTTACTTTTCCTGCGTCGATAGCATTAGTATTTAGTCCAGAGGAAGGTTTGATGGCCTCAAAAATTGTTTATAGATTTAGTAGTGAAAAAAAGGAGCCAAAATTAAAAATTCTTGGCGGATTCATTAATAAGAATTTCTTTTCTGCTGATAATGTTGTAGAATTAGCCAAATTACCATCAAAAGAAGTTTTGCTTTCTCAGCTGGTATATACTTTAAATTCTTTACCAAGAACTTTAGTCGGAGTTCTCAATGGTAATATTCAAAAATTAGTAATTGCTTTAGATGCAATTGCTAAAAAACAGTCATAATTTATGAGTGAAGTTGATAAAAAAATAACTGATATTATTGAGGCAATAGAAAAATTGAATGTGGTAGAGTTGTCTCAATTGGTTAAAGCCTTAGAAGAAAAATTTGGCGTTTCTGCTGCTCCTCAAATAATGGCCGTGGCTCAAGGCGGAAACAGCGGCGCAGCTGCTGGTGCTGAAGAAAAAACAACGGTGGACGTCATTTTGCAGAGCGCCGGAGATTCAAAAGTACAGGTAATTAAGCTGGTTAAGGATTTAACCGGTTTGGGTTTGAAAGAAGCTAAAGATTTGGTTGATGCGGCGCCTAAAGCTATTAAGCAAGGAATTAAACCGGAAGAGGCCGAACAGATTAAAAAGACTTTAGAAGAAGCTGGTGCGACAGTAGAAATTAAATAAATTGAAAGGATAAAAGCAGCCACGCCCTCTTAAAGAGGGCGTGGCTGCTTTTTAATTAGTGGGTAATGCAGGATTCGAACCTGCGACCTCGTCGATGTGAACGACGCGCTCTAACCAACTGAGCTAATTACCCACCGTTTCTATTTTAATAAATTCTTCAAAAAATGCAAAGTATCAATAAAATTTCGAATTTAAGTTAAATATGTTTTAAAAAATAAAGCAATTGGGATCTTAAGTTGTTTTATTCATTATTATTTTCCATCTTTTTTCCTTATCATTTTGAGATTTGAGATTTAAGATTTGAGATTATATAATAATATTATGATTTATCGCGGCATAGCCACATTTGGATTAGATGAAGGAAAGTGCCCCCGTTGGCTTTTTGAGCGAATGACCAATTTGGGGAGGGAAATAATCGAAGTGATGATTAGTGAATATGGTCCAGACGAATTTATTAAAAGAATTGCTGATCCAGTCTGGTTTCAATCATTGGGAACAGTTTTGGCTTTCGATTGGAATGCATCTGGTCTGACAACAGTTTTAACAGCAGCGCTGAAAGAAGCTATCCGAGGGAGAGAAAAAGAACTCGGAATTTTTATCTGCGGCGGAAAGGGAAAAACATCTCGAAAAACTCCTGACGAAATAGAGCAGTGGGGCAACATTTTAAGTCTTCCTGATGGTTACGTTAATTCCTTAGTTTATAATTCAAAAATGACAGCAAAAGTTGATAGCGCCTTGATTCAGGATGGTTTTCAGATTTATCATCATGCCCTGTTTTTCTCAAAAAATGGAAGTTGGGCTGTTATCCAACAGGGGATGAATATTAAAAATCAATCAGCGCGACGCTATCATTGGTATTCCAAAAAAGTTACTGATTTAGTAAAAGAACCTCATACAGGAATCGCTAGCCAACTACTTAATCAGCCAACGCTTAATTTAACAGCGCTTGAAAGTGAGAAGACCCGGCAAGTAAGCACTGAACTTGTGCAGGGGAATTATTATGATTTAATGAAGGACATAAAAATTTTAGCTAAATATTTTTCGGACTACTCCCAAATGGCGAAGGTGAAGTCCAACGGTCAGCAAACGATATTTCTTAATTTAGAAAATCGCGAATTTGTTTGGCATCCTGTTGTTAGGGAAGATTTTTTCAAAAATAAATACTTACAAAAAATTTTATACCTCGTTTGTGAGCATCAGCCGGAAACATATGAAAAATTGCTTTCGCTTAAAGGAGTTGGACCAAAAACCATTCGAGCTTTATCGCTTGTTTCAGAAATTATCTATGGAGCAAAACCTTCCTATCGCGATCCCGCTCGCTATTCTTTTGCCCATGGAGGAAAGGATGGCACGCCTTATCCTGTGGATCGACAAACATACGATCAAACTATCAAATTTTTTGCCGACGTTGTTTCTAAGAGTAAATTACAAATAAACGAAAAGAACAAAATCTTCAATAAATTAAAAACTCCAAAATAAATTATGCGTTTTAAAGTTCCTCAAGACTCAGAAACAATTATTTGGACAAAACACGCTATTGAAAAGATGATGCAGTATCAATTATCGGAATCTCGCGTTAGAAGAGTATTGCATACACCGCATCGCATTGAGGAAGGTATTGCTCCTCAAACAATTGCGGTAATGCAAAGCGTTGGCACTCCTAAGCATCCCAAAGAAATTTGGGTTATGTTTCAAGAGATAAAAACAAAAAACAACAAAAGAAATAAAAAAATTAAAATCAACCCGCTTCATCAAAAAATTCGCATTATTAGTGTTTGGCGATACCCCGGAAAAACACCCATTCGTGAATTACCTCAGCTTCCAGATGACGAGTGGGAATTTCTTAAAAAAGGTCTTTTTGCTGATTAAGATTATCGGTGTGGATAAGCTGTGGAAATAATTAAATAAAATAAAAGGTGTAATAGGAAAAAAGCCGCATAAAATGCGGCTTTTTAAATTTTATTTTCTCAAAAAATAATGCATTTACCGCTTACTTCTCATTTTGCAATCATATTTAAAATTGTGTATTATGTAATTGTAGTGGGGAATTGTGGATAACTGTGGGGATAACCAAACTAAATTGTGGATAATTAATATGCTCATCGGCGAATATCATTACAATCTAGATAACAAAGGACGAGTTGCTCTTCCGGCGAAAATGCGGCATGAGCTGGGCGAAACGGTAGTTATTACTCGAGGATTGGATTCTTGTTTATTTGTTTATCCCAAAAAGGAGTGGGAGTTACTGCTAACTCATTTAGCTAATTTACCACTCTCTCAGGCTAATTCCCGAGCCTTTTCTCGATTTATGCTGGCGGGAGCAGTGGAAGCAGAAATTGATCAGCAAGGGCGAGTTCTTATTCCTGATTATTTAAGAAAATTTGCCGGTTTGAATAAGAAGGTGGTTATTGCTGGTGTGAATAATCGTTTAGAAATTTGGGATGAAAATCTCTGGAATGAATATCGTCTTAAAACAGAGAGGGATGCTAATGATATTGCAGAAAAATTAATTAATTTTGGGATATAGCCACCACTATGCACATACCAGTTCTTTTACAAGAAGTTATACAATTCCTTAATCCGCAATCGAATGAAAATTTTATTGATGCCACAGTAGGAGAGGGCGGTTACACTTTAGCAATTCTTCAGCATACGGCTCCTTTTGGAAAAGTTTTGGGCATTGATTTGGATAGAGAGGCATTGAAATTGGCCAAGAAGAAATTGATGGCCTTTGGAGAGCGAGTGATTTTTCGACAAGGAAATTTTAAAGACATTGCTAAGATTGCCCGAAAAGAAAATTTCAGACCTATTAATGGCATTGTCTTCGATCTCGGATTAGGCACTTTCCAAATTGAAGAATCACAAAGGGGATTTTCTTTTTTGCGAGACGAACCATTAAAAATGACCTTTGATCCTCGAAATACGCTGACAGCCGAAAAGGTTATAAATGAAATGGATGTTAATGAGCTTGCGAAAATTTTCCGAGAATACGGAGAAGAAAAAAACGCCTATCGGATTGCAAAGGCCATTGGCGAAGCAAGAGAGAAGGAAAGGATAACAACCACAGGTCAATTAGTAAATATTATTATGAAATGTGGCATTAAAAAAACTAAAATTCATCCCGCCACAAAAGTCTTTCAAGCTCTCCGCATTTATGTAAATGATGAATTAAATAATCTAAACCAAGCATTAAGAGGATCAACGGAAATTTTAGAAAAAAAAGGAAGAATTGCTGTTGTGAGTTATCATTCGTTGGAGGATCGAATTGTTAAAAATTTTTTTAGAGATAAACAAAAAGAGGGAGTTCTTAAAATTATTACTAAAAAACCCATTACTCCCACCAAGGTCGAAATTTTAAATAATTATCGCAGTCGTTCCGCTAAATTGCGGGTGGCTCAAAAAATAATATGACAGTAATTAGTTTAAAACATAATCGTTATAATCTAGTGACGCAACGAATGAATTGGCAAAAAAAGAATAATAGAGCTTTAGCATCTCGGTTCTCTTTTATTGCTTTATTCAATGTGATGCTCGTAGTGTTAATTATTAGCAGCATCATCGGCATTTCTGTTTTACAAGTTAAGATGGCTAATTATCGTTTGGATATAAAAGAATTAACATCGCAATCGATCATTTTTGAACAAAAAAATGCCGAATTAAAAAATCAGGTGGCTTCAGTCCAAAATCTCGATACCTTCGCGCCCATCGCAGAAAAAAAGGGATTAATTTTGGTGAATGCTCCAACTTATTTTTCTTTAAATCAAAATCCCCAAACAGAAGTTGGATTAACTAATTTGAATAATTTATAATATATTTAAATGAGACGAAAAAAAACGAAACAATTTTTAAATAATTGGCGTTTATATTTTATTTTAATTATTTTTGTTTTAAGTGCTGGAATAATGCTATGGCGGCTTTACTCATTACAAATTCTTCGTTATGAAGATTTTTCTCAAAAAGCAGCCGCTCAAGTAAAAACAACGGAACAAATCAAAAACAACCTGCAATACTTGAGGGGGACTATTTATTTTCAAACCCGAGATGGAACTTTAATTCCAGTTGCCGTTAATAAGAAATTCTTTGAAATTTACGCTGTTCCAAAAGAGATTGGAGATGTTGTAGAAACTGCTGAGATTTTATCGAAGCAGTTCGATTTGTCTTATGAAGATTTAGTAATCAAATTTTCCAAAAAACAAAGTTTGTATGAACTAGTAATGAAAAAAGTCAATGAAGCGTCGGCTCAAAAAGTCAACGATCTTCATTTGAAAGGTATTTATACCAAGGAATATATTGGTCGATATTACCCCTATCAAGAATTTGCTTCTCAAGTCATTGGCTATGCAAAAGACGACGTCAAGGATTTTCACGGACAATATGGTTTAGAAAAATACTATGATGATTATTTATCTAATCAATCTCAATCTAAGAATTTATTCGATTTTTTATCATTGAAAAACCTTACTTATAGTCGTTCCAATAGCGATATTATTACCACAATAGATTTTAATATTCAAAAAAAAGCAGAGGATTTGTTACAAAAAAACGTGAAAGAATGGAAAGCTGAAGGTGGAACAATTATTGTAATGGAGCCCAAAACAGGCAAGGTTTTAGCTTTAGCTAATTATCCTAATTTTGATCCCAATCATTATTCTTCTTATTCACTCACCTCATTTTTAAATCCAGCGACACAGTTAACATATGAACCGGGATCAGTCTTTAAAATTATTACTGTAGCCGCTGGCTTGGACTCTCATCGAATTACTCCTCAAACTCAATTTTATGATAATGGAGAAGTTATTGTAAACGGTAAAAAGATTCAAAATTGGGATTTGAAGGCTCATGGTGCTTGCAATGTTTTTGATATCATCGCCTATAGTTTAAATACTGGCGCGGTATATTTAGAAAAATTGATTGGCCACGATATCTTTCATCAGTATGTTTTAGATTTTGGGTTCAATCAGAAAACGGGAATTGATTTACCCAATGAAGCTGTAGGTAATATTAATAATCTGAAGAGTTTTAATGATATTTATTTTGCTACTGCTTCTTTTGGTCAGGGCATTTCTGTTACTCCTATTGCAATGATTAATGCCTTTGCTGCTATCGCTAACAACGGATTAATGATGACGCCTTATGTGGCAGAATCCATTATTGATTCAGAGGGTAATCAGAAAAAAATAATTGAACCAAAGCCTAAAGAACAAGTTATTAGTGCAGAAGTGGCTAATCAATTAAGAATAATTATGGTCAACTCCGTAGAAAAGAACAAGGTAGCCGAAATTAAAGGTTATCAAATTGCAGGAAAAACTGGCACGGCTCAAATTCCAGATGCCAAGGGCACTTATTCTAATAAGACGATTCAATCCTTCATTGGTTATGCACCGGCTGAGGATCCCCGCTTTATTGTTTTGGTCAAATTAGACAAGCCAGAGGCGCCATTAGCAGGGTCGACTGTTGTGCCAATGTTTCGAGACTTAACTAAGTTTATTTTAGACTATTATGAAATCCCGCCCCGTTTTTAATATCTTAAAAAATATTCTGCGATTACTAGCTCAGTGGACACTTGCTAAATATAAACCAGCCGTAATTGGTATTACGGGTAGTGTTGGTAAAACTTCAACCAAGGAAGCCGTTTATGCTGTTTTAAAAGGGGAGCGACGAACAAGACGTTCGCAGGGCAATTTTAATAATGAACTGGGAGTGCCTCTAACCATTTTAGGTGATTATAAAGAAATTCGAGGAATTTTATTTTGGCCAAAAGTCATTTTTCAAGCATTAGGTCAGTTAGTTGTTTTTAATAAAAATTATCCTGAGATTTTGGTGTTAGAAATGGCAGCAGATCGACCAGGAGATATAGAATATTTAACGCGTTTGACTCGACCAAAAATAGGCATTATCACTGCTATCGGAAAAATTCCAGTTCATGTGGAATTTTATCCTAATCCTGCCGCTGTTGCTCGAGAAAAAGCGCATTTGATAGAATTTTTGCCAGCGAATGGTTTTGCTATTTTGAATCGCGACGATGATTTTGTTTGGGATTTAAGAACGAAAACACGGGCTCATGTGGTTAGTTATGGTTTTGAAGAAGATGCCGATATCCAAATTCTTAATTTCGAATATAAATTTGATGAGAATGAATTTCCAGAGGGTATTACTTTTAAAATTCAGTATGGCAATGTTTTTGTACCATTCCATCTTTACCGAGTAATGGGTAAGCCTCAGATTTATTCCGTCGCTGCTGCGGTAGCGGTAGGAATTGTTTTTGGTATCAATTTAGTGAAAATTAGTGATTATTTAGCCAATTATCAGCCACCTGATCATCGAATGAGAATTCTTAAAGGAATTAAAAATAGTGTTATTTTAGATGATTGCTACAATGCTTCGCCAATTTCAATGAAAGCTGCCCTTGAAACTTTAAGCTCTTTTACGCAACGTCGTAAAGTAGCAGTTTTAGGCGATATGCTCGAATTAGGAAAATATACTACCGAAGCTCATGAAGAAATTGGAAAAGAAGCAGCTAAGAAAGTTGATTTTCTTATTTGTGTGGGGTCCGCAGCTCGACTCGTCGCTGATTCAGCCATTAAGCACGGCCTCGATAAAAATAAAGTGCTGATTTTTAATAACAGTGAAAGTGCTAGTAAAATGATTAAAAAAGCAATTACCAATAATGATGTCATTTTGGTGAAAGGATCACATGCCATGCAATTAGAAAAAATTGTTGAAGAATTAAAAATAGAATAAAAAAGACCGCTCAAAAGAAGAGAGCAGTCTTATTGTTTTATTAACGATTGATCAGGTTAAAGAAGCGAGAAGCTCCTTCATAAAGTTTGGCGCGCCAATTTTCACGTGTCCACCAAAAATCACAATCGCCATTGTACGCCGGTCTAACGGGAGCCAGATATACCGAACATGCAGCATCTTTTATTAATGACAACTGCTTTAGGACTTTCTTCATCCTCCGAACCATATCAACATGACACACTATAACGATTTTCTCCCATTCTTTTTGTTCGATCAGATCAAGAACTCGATCTAACTTCCCATAAAGAGTAGGAGCATCCAATTGAGCTAAATTATTAATGAGTGTTTCTTCAGTGTGTAGATACCTGACAAATCGATACATTTTAACAGTTTCATTGGGAATCCAGCGGGTTTGGATATCTATTTCCTCAGATTCTTCGCGTTCACTAGCCATTTCTTGACCAACAAGAATGAGGGGAACATTGTTTTGCAGAGCAATCAGGGCAGCCGTGGAACAGACACTTTTGGTTTGATCAGAAATGTCCGTGAAATCTCGTTTGAAGCCCATTCCAAGAGCAATAACAGCATTGATTTTATCTTGGGGCGTCCATTTAAAAAAACGAATTTTTTGTCTCATTTTTTACCTCCTTTTAAGTAACTGATTTTAGTTTAATCCATCTTTGTGTATTTGTCAATTTTGAAAAAAATAGCAAATCCTTTATTTTTTATCAATTTTGGGTAAAATAGCAATTAAGCCCCTGTCGTCTAGTGGCTAGGACGCCACTCTCTCAAGGTGGAAACATGGGTTCGATTCCCATCAGGGGCGCTATAAAAAGTCAACAATCAAAATGGGAAACTCAAAATGAAAAAATTTCCCTCGTTTTGAAATTTAACCTTTGGATTTTCGATAGATTTTGACTTTTAACCTCTAAATTTTTATAATGTGTTCAATGGCTAAAGACGAATTAAGGAATTTTTTAAAAGAGCGTTGGGTTAAAGCGTGCCTTATTGTAAATGTTGTTCTTTTACTGACATCTCTAATTATTATTTTTGTTAATATTAAAGCATTGCCCCAGCGTTCCTACATTCTTTATTATACTTCTCTCGAGGGGATTAAAATGACCGGTTATTTCTGGAATTTTTATCTTTTTTGGTTTATCGGTTTTTTCTTTTCGGTCTTGCATCTTTTGTTAGCTTTTGTTTTTTGGTATCGGATAAAAAAACTTTCACAGTTTATTTTATCAAGCAATATTTTACTTAATATTTTTTTGCTTTTAGCAATTGCGGCTATTGTTGCGGTTAATCTTTAAAATTCATCTTAATAATTCGCAATTCGCCGGGTTTTAACCTAAAGGGATAATTTTTGATCATTTGGGTTTTTGTTAATCCCTTTATTTTTGATTCTAGTAACCAAAGGGGGTCGCCATGACTAATAATTAAAATATTTTTCTGGTGATAGCGATCATTGATTTTTTTCCAAAAATTGAAAACTCTTTTAAGACATTGATTAAGCGTTTCGCCCTGAGGAACTTTTTTAGAAAATCGCTCTAATGGGTTTTGAAAATAAGCATGATAAACATTGGGATGCAGACCATTAAAGATTCCGAAGTTTAACTCTCTCAGTGCTTTTTTAAGAACAATCGGTTTTTTTATCTTTTTGGCAATAATTTGAGCCGTTTCTTGCGTCCGAGTTAAATCTGATGAGAAAATTAGATCTATTTCTTTATTTTTTAAAAAATCAGCTTGTTTTTTAATTTTGGCCTTGCCTCGAGGTGTAAGGTGGGATGTTTTAATTTCGGGCCAACATGAAAGCCAGCGCGGTTCTCTATTTGAAAACGCTTCGCCGTGACGTAATAAAAAATAGTTATTATTTATTTTTGGCATAGTTTTTATTATAAATTAAAATTCAAAAATCCAAAAGCTAAAAATCAGATGAATGGCAAATTTTTAAGAGATTCTAAAAGAATAATAAAAAAATTAGAAAATTTTAGAATTTGAATTTTTGTAAAAAAGTGATAAAATAAATAAATAATTAAAAATTTACTATGGCTTTAAAACTTTTTCATTCTGATCCGAGTCAAAAATTTTATCAAAAAAACAAAGGATTTATTGACAAGGTAAACGCATTAGAACTCGATTTAGAAAAATTAAGCGATTTTTCTCTTCGAGAAAAATCGCTACTTTTAAAAGAGAGAATAAAAACACCAACGGATTTAGAGGATGTTTTAGTTGAAGGATTTGCTTTGGTTCGTGAAGCAGCAAAGCGAGCATTAAAACAAAGACATTATGACGTCCAATTATTAGGAGGATTAGCGCTTCATCAAGGAAAAATTGCCGAGATGAAAACTGGCGAGGGGAAAACATTAGCCGCTACTTTACCTGCTTATCTGAATGCTCTCACTCAAAAAGGCGTTCATGTTGTAACGGTCAATGATTATTTGGCTAAACGTGATACTGTTTGGATGGGTCAAATTTATTATTTTTTAGGTCTTTCGATAGGTTGTATTACTCACGATGAGGCGTTTCTTTACGACCCGGATTATAAAAAATCCCAAAATTCAAATCTTGACATTCGCAATGCAAATGAAATAGATGAAAAAAGAGATACGACAGGCGGTTTCAAAGTATTTTATGAATATTTAAGACCAGTATCTCGCAAAGAAGCCTATGGAGCCGATATTACTTATGGAACTAATAATGAGTTTGGCTTTGATTACTTAAGAGATAATCTCGTTTATGATTTAGATCAAAAAGTGCAACGTGGCCATTATTTTGCTATTGTTGATGAAGTTGACAGTATTTTAATTGATGAGGCGCGAACACCTTTAATTATTACCATTCCTGATACAGAAGCCAGTGAGTCTTATAAACTTTTTGCTAAAATTGTGCCTCATTTAGAAAAGGACATTGACTATCAAGTAGATGAAAAATTGAGATCGGTTCTTATTCTGGATAGCGGCATTGAAAAGGTAGAAAAAATGTTAGGGATAAAAAATTTATATTCTCCCGAAAACTTCCGATATGTTCATTATCTGGAGGAATCATTAAAAGCCCACGCATTGTTTAAACGGGATAAAGATTATATTGTTAAAGATGGAGAGGTGGTTATTGTAGATGAATTCACCGGTCGTTTATTGTTTGGTCGGCGTTATTCTGGAGGACTCCATCAGGCTATCGAAGCCAAGGAAGGAGTAGAAGTGAAACAGGAGAATCGGATTTTAGCGAGTATTACTTTCCAAAATTATTTCCGTATGTATGAAAAATTAGCCGGAATGACGGGTACGGCTCTCACTTCTGCTGAAGAATTTGATAAAGTTTATGGGTTGGATGTAGTGCCTATTCCTACCAATAAGCCGATGATTCGTAAAGATTTACCAGATTTAGTTTATAAAACTCAAGAAGAAAAATGGAAAGCTATTGTGGAAGAGATTCAGAGGAGACATAAAACAGGTCAGCCTCTTTTGGTGGGCACGGTTTCTATTGAAAATAATGAGAAACTTTCAGCGATGCTTTCCAGAGAAGGAATTCCCCATAATATATTGAATGCCAAAAACCACGAAAAAGAAGGAGAAATTATAGCTCAGGCAGGTAAATTAAATGCTGTTACTGTTGCAACTAATATGGCGGGAAGGGGAGTAGACATTATATTAGGTGGCAATCCTCCCCTTGCGGAAGAAGCGACTAAAGTAAAAGAGTTAGGTGGTCTTCATGTTATTGGAACAGAAAGACATGAAGCTCGTCGTATCGATGATCAATTGCGAGGTCGAGCCGGCAGACAAGGGGATCCAGGTTCTTCTCAGTTTTTTGTTTCACTCGAAGATGATTTAATGAGAATTTTTGGCGGCGAGCGCATAAAATCACTGATGAACACTTTAAATTATCCCGAAGGAATGCCCATTCAATCTAAAATAGTTAATCACGCTATCGAATCGGCTCAATCTAAAATTGAGGGATTAAATTTCGATGCTCGAAAATATACACTTGAATTCGATGATGTTTTGAATAAACAGCGTAAAGTCTTTTATGAATATCGGAATAAAATTTTAGAGTTGGCTCAAGAGAAAAACCTTCTTAAGGAGGTCGAAAGTATTATCCAAAACAACATTCAGGAGTTCATTCAATTGCCTATTGATAACATTGAGCCGGTTTTGAAAGAACTAAATATTTTAGAGGAGGGAGTTAATTTGAAGGAAATTCCGACGAACGATCTTTATAATTTTCTTTTAGAAAAAACTATGCTGGCATTTGAAAAAACCAAATCATCATTGGGTGTAGAATTACTGGAAAATGTTTCGAAGTCTATGATGTTAAATATTTTAGATAATCTATGGACAAATCATTTAGAAAATCTTGAATATCTACGGGAAGCAGTCCAATTAAGAGCCTATGGCCAGCATGATCCTTTAGTTGAATATAAAACCAATGCTTTTCAGCTGTTTAAAGATTTTTTTAAACGTTTTGATCAAATGTTTTTTGAAATTGTTTTCCAGTTAAAAAAACCGCAAGTAGCGCCAATAACCGAAACAAAACCACCTTTGCCATCAGATATTCCGCCGGAAAAATTCAAAAATGTTGGTCGGAACGATCCTTGTCCATGCGGTAGTGGGAAAAAATTTAAAAAATGTCACGGAAGATAAAATTAAAACCGCAGGATAAAACCATGCGGTTTTAATTTACTTTTATTATTTGTGCATTGTTATTCTGTAATTATTGCAGGTATTAAATGGGAAAAATAGTTAAAATTCTCTCTATTATTTATTACACGACTCGTAGGAATGCGTAAAGTAAAGCATGTTAAGCATTCACAATAAATAAAAAGTTTGCTAAAATAAAAATGTCGCTTCGTTTAAAAGCGAAGCGACATAAAAATATATTAACTCTTATTCTTTTTCTTTTTTAGTTCTTCTACGTAGGGGTTTTTCCATTTTCCATTAATATTATCCGTGCTCTTGTACTCCCGGCTGTATATGAGCTCAACCAGTTTTTTTTCTTCTTCTTCTTCTTTGTAATCATCCATGATTACTACCGAAGATTGTAAGCGTTTATAAAGACTAGCAGAAATCCCAAACTTCTTCATGAAATATTGATCCCTAAATTGCCGGCGGGCATCACACAAACAACCGAAGGCCCCACACTTAATGCAGATGACTGGTGTGCAATATTCTTCGTAACCATCCGCTCTTATTGCCCATTCATGATGACAATTTTTTCGACCATACCTTCCATACCTTATTGCCATTTTACACCTCCTTTTAATAAAATGTTAATAAGCGCTACTTAGATTATAATTCCGAATTTAAAATAAAGCAAGATTATGAATCAGCAAAAAATTAGTCAGTTAGAAATTCAACAAGAAAAATTTAGCGGACCGCTCGATTTACTTCTAAGTTTAATTGAGGAAAGAAAATTAGAAATTACAGAAGTTAATTTAGCTCAAGTAACAGATGCCTTTCTAAGTTATATAGGCGATTTAAAACAGGCTTCGCCTGACGTTTTGGCTGATTTTTTGGTAGTAGCCGCAAAATTAATTTTAATTAAATCTAAGAGTTTGTTGCCCACTCTTGAATTAAGCGCCGAAGAAGAAACAGAGATTAAAGATTTAACCGAACGTTTGGAAATTTATCGTTTATTTAAGAATGCTTCTCAGTTTATCAAAGAAAAATTTACCCAAAATCAGATGTTTGCTCGAGAATTTTTGATTAATCAATCACCGATTTTTTATCCGCCAGAGCATTGCACGCCAGAAATGCTCTATAATTCGTTTGTAAAAATCTGGCAAGAATTTAGTAGTTTAGGCGAAATAGCGATTGAAAAAATCAAAAAAGTTATTAAGATAGAGGAGAAAATCAGGAATCTTGTTAAGATTTTAACCGAACGAACATCATCAGAATTTAACCAATTAGTTTCCAAAAGAGAAAAAATAGAAGTAATAGTTACTTTTTTAGCCATCTTGCAAATGTTTAAAGAGCAGCTAATCATGGTTGATCAACAAGAAAATTTTGGTGAAATTATAATAACCATTAAACAATCTCACTATCATGAATGACTTATCCAGAAAAATTGAAGCTATTCTCTTTATTGCCGGTGAACCGGTGGAATTTCAGAGAATGGCTGATTTGTTGGAAGTTCCCGTAGAAGAAATTCGGCAAAGCTTTCAAGAGATACAGAACGACTATCAAACCAATAAACGCGGGTTAGCGCTTATCATTTTTGACGATCAAGCTCAATTAACAACCGCTCCAGATTTAGGAGAAACAATCGAAAAATTTCTTCAAAAAATTCTTAAAGAAGACCTCACACCAGCAGCTCTAGAAACTCTTTCTATAATTGCTTATAAAGGGCCCATTAGCCGAGCAGAAATTGACAATATTCGAGGAGTTAATTCCTCTTATATTCTCCGAAATTTATTAATTCGCGGGTTAATTAATCGTGAAATCGATCCACATCGAGCCAACGCTTTTGTTTATAAAATCAGTTTTGATTTTCTAAGAAAAATGGGATTAGAAAAAATAGAAGAATTACCCGATTATGAAAAATATCATAATTTATAATTTATGGATAGTTGGAAAAAAATTGTAAAAATAATTCTTATTATTATAGTGGGGGTTGGAATTGGTTTTGGAGGCAGCTGGTTCTACGCGCACTTCTTTATTAATGAGAATTTCCGTCTTAATGGGTATTCTTTTTCTGATCAATACACGGCTCGTTCTAATCTTTCAGCCATTACTTATCCTTTTCGTAATTGGGATGTTCGGAATGACCCATCGATAAATGCTGAAGGAGCACTGCTAGTAGATCTTGACTCAGATTTTATATTTTATCAAAAGCAGCCAAACTTAAGACGGCCCATTGCTTCTTTAACAAAATTGATGACAGCTGTTATTGCAGAAAAGAATTTTAGTCCCGATGAAGAAGTAACAATTTCCGAAAAAGCTCTTAATACTGATGGAGATCCTAATATTTTTTATCAGGACGAAAGATTAAAAGTGAATGATTTGATAAAGGCACTTCTGATGATTTCTTCCAATAAAGCAGCTCAGGCGCTCGCCTTGCATATGGGTGAAGAAAAATTTGTTGGATTGATGAATGAAATGGCGAAAGAATTAGAAATGACCCAAACAACATTTGTAGAGCCAACAGGCTTGAGTTTTCTCAATCAGTCAACGCCATCTGATTTAAAAAAATTATTGCGCTATATTGTTGATGAACACCCCAATTTATTAATTATTTCAAAAACTGCTCAAGATAAAATAACCGGTGTTTACAATAAAGGTCAAAAATCAATAGCAGTAGTGCATGATCTATCCAATATCAATCTTCTTTCGCATAATCCTGATTTTCTAAATGAAATTAATGTCATCTATGCTGGTGGGAAGACGGGTTTTACTGATGAAGCCTGGCAGACTTTTTGCGGAGTTTTTCTGGTTCCTAGCCAAAGAAGCAATGAACCGCCCCGTCGAGTTTTAGTTGTTGTTTTAAAGACCGCTGATCGTTATAATGATATAGAAACGCTACTGCGTTGGCTGAATAAAGCTTATGTCTTTTGAGCTTATTATTTTACAATTATCACGTCTTTTTATCCTCTCAACCGTCTCTTTTATTTTGTCGCTATTACTTACACCGGTTTTATTAAAGATTTTATCAAAATATAATGTTGGTAAGCAGATCAGAATTGAAGGCGCTCCAATTTTTGCTAGTTTTCATCAGAAAAAAGAAGGAACGCCGACAATGGGTGGAATTTTAATCTGGTTGACCACTGCCATCATTGCCTTCACCGTCTTCATTTTAAGTAAAATTTTTGATCAAGTTTTCGATTATTTTAATTTTGTTAGCCGCTCCCAAACCTATTTACCGTTGTTTTCACTTATTGGTGCGGCTTTGATTGGATTGGCTGATGATATTTTTGGCGTTTTAAAACGAGGGCCGAAGGGTGGGGGATTGAGCGTTAGACAAAAATTGGTTCTTTATTTTATCATCGCTTTAGTGGGCGCTTCGTGGTTTTATTTTAAACTCAATTGGGATGTCGTGCATATTCCATTTTTGGGAGATATTTCTTTGGGTCCCTGGTATATTCTGTTTTTTATTTTTGTTGTTGTCGGTACAGCTCATGCTACGAATTTAACAGATGGATTAGACGGATTAGCGGGCGGCGTTATGCTTTTCGCTTATTTGGCAATGGCTGTAGTTGCTTTTGTTCAAGGTCGTTTTGATCTTGCCACTTTTATCGGTGTTATTTTGGGAGCACTTCTGGCCTTTTTGTGGTTTAATATTCATCCTGCGCGTTTTTTTATGGGTGATACTGGATCAATGGCTTTGGGCATTACCCTTGGCGTTTTAGCAATGTACACCAATACTGCTTTTCTTCTTCCTTTTTTTGCTTTTATTCCTTTAGTTGAAACATTATCGGTTATTGTTCAATTGATTAGTAAAAAATTCAGAAAAAAGAAGGTTTTTCTTTCTTCACCTATTCATCATCATTTTGAAGCCATTGGTTGGCCGGAAGAAAAAATTACCATGCGTTTTTGGATTATTTCTGCTATTTCAACAGTTTTTGGATTAGTGATTTTCTTTATTGATAAAATCCTCTAAGGGGAATTCAAATGTCAAAATGCAAAATGCAAAATTAATGTAGTGGAAAAATTTCCTCTGGAAATTTTTCCGCTTTATTTATGCTTATTTTTCAGGTTTTTTAAGATGACGGAATAAACTTTCGCGTTTTTCTTGACAAATCAATCTTTTTGATTATTCTTATAATCAGAGACTTTGAAAAATTTTTTAAAAGGAGGAGAAAATGTTTAGAAAAAAGCTTAAAGAAAGAAAGAGAGAAACAGAAGAAAAGGATCGATGCGTAGTTTGTGCTAAACAAACACCATACACGAAGAAAGTCCATATTAATCTGCGGAGATATTACGTAGAAGGGGCGGGACAATTATGTCAGCGGTGTTATGAACGAATTTATGGAACGGAGGATGACCAATGAAACCGGAAATTGAGGAGATTCGTTTCCGAATCGGAAATTTTCTGGTATTTTTCATCTCGGTTCCTACTAAGAACGGAAAGAAACAGCCTCGGTTAAAGTATTGGGTAAAAGATGGTGTTATAATTCAGGATCCAGCAGAAAGTAAGAAAGACATCCCCTCGCAAGCGCTGCGCGAAGCCTATGCCCGCGCCGCGATAATTTTTAACAAATTCTGAAAGAAACCAAACGGAAGGTTAGAGAACCTTCCGTTTTTATTTCTTTATTATCATTCCGAATTCCGAATTTTTTTGTGTTGGCGATGAGGATTAGCGCAGGATTTTACTTACTCAGAATGACACGGCGGAATTTTTCTTTTTCGAATTTTTCTATCCAATCAGCAAGGAGGAAAATGGGAAATCTTGCTATTATTTGTTTTGAAATTGAAGTTTTAACTTTTGACATTCTTCATTTTGAAATTTGAGATTTGAGATTGGAGATTTTCTTTTGGTATCCGCACCAAAATGCATAACCATCGAGCGCTTTTTTATTTTCTGGTTGGATTTTTTTAATAAATAAGCCTTTCTCAGTGCATTTAACAATGAGTTGTTTATCCAGACAGAAAAATTCGCCAACTGTTTTGTCTTTCAGGACATTTTCATCTTTAAAAATATCAGCCTCCAAAATCTTGTATGTTTTTCCGTTGCGTTGAAAATAAACGTTAGGCCACACTTCGAAAGCACGGATCTTTCTTTCGATTAATTCAGCTGGCTCATTAAAATCCGTCAGCCCATCTTCTTTTTTAATTATTTTGCAATAAGTCGCTTTCTCATGATCTTGAGGAATGGGTTGGATTTCGCCGTTTAACCATTGAGGTAATATTTCAATTAATAATTTGATTGCTTCCTCAATGCATTTTTCTTCTAATTCTCTGTAAGTTAATTTTGAGATTTGAGAATTGAGCTTTGATCTTTTAATAATGGGCCCATGGTCCATTTCTTCATCCATTAAAATAATAGAAATACCAGTTTCAGTATCTCCTGCCAGAATGGTTGCTTGAATGGGGGAGGGGCCACGCCACCGTGGCAAAAGAGAAGGGTGAACGTTTAGAGCGCCTTTTTTGGGGATGGTTAAATAATCAGCCGGAATAATTTTGCCGTAAGCCGCTACAATAAAAAGATCGGGGTCTAATTGTCGGAGTTGTTGCAAAAAAGCCTCATTTTGCCGCAATTTGGCCGGTTCAGCCACTTCTAAACCCCATTTTTTAGCGATTTTTTTGACTTCTGAGGGGGTCTTTTTCAAACCTCGGCCTTTTACCTTATCTGGAGCTGTAACCACTAAAATAGGGCAAAATTGAGTGGAAATCAAACCCTCGAGAATCTTAGCGGCAAAGTTTGGTGTGCCCCAAAAGACAATTTTTGCTTCATTATTAGTCATTTTTAGATGATTTAACGTGATAAAGTTCTTTTGCTTTATCGATGAAAAGAATGCCATCGAGGTGGTCGGTTTCGTGTTGGAAAATACGAGCTAGCATTCCTGAGGCTTTAATTTTAAACTTTTTATTATTTAAATCACGCCCTTCGATAACAATTTTATCATATCGGGGAACAACCCCCACAATGTGAGGGACACTGAGGCAGCCCTCTTCAGCCAAAGTCGTCTTTCTCGAATGTTTAATAATTTTTGGGTTAATAAAAGCAAAAAATTGATTTTGATATTCAGCAACAAAAATTCGCCACGGCTTTCCAATTTGGTTAGCCGCCAGTCCAACTCCCTGATTTTTTTCCATTATGTCTCTCATCGTGTCAATTAGTTCTCTAATAGCTGGATCTTGAGGATTTATTACTTCTTCTGTTTTTTGACGCAGAAACTGCTCGTCTTTTTTATTAAATATCGATAGGATTCTCATAATTATGAGTATAGCAAAAATTAAAAAAGATCAAAAGGTTCAATTTCAATATTGATTTCATCGGGCAGAAGTTTTAAAACCGCATTGCGTTTCAATAAAACGTTAGTTTCTTCAGTAGCGATGAGTCTCCAGTAAATATTTTTAAAATAAATGTTATTGATTTTGGGTACAATGGGCGAGATAGGACGAGAAAGAATATAATCCTTTGGTTTAAAGAGACGGGTGAGATTTTTTTCTAATAGTTTATAAGTGTAATCTGCTAATTTTAATAGCTGAGCGGGTTTTGAATGAGCAATTTCTAATTTAACAATTTGACTAAAAGGAGGGTAGAATGTTTTTTTGCGCATTTCGATTTGCTGTTGGTAGAAATCCTTCTCTAGAATATGAGAAAGCCATTTTTTTTCTGGATCTAAAGTTTGTACCAATACCTGCTGCGATTTTAGAGAAAAAAGAGTGAGAAGATTTCTGATTCGTTCTTCAGTGCGATAATCCGGAGTGACCAGCATTTGTTCGATTGAGGGAATAATAATCAAATCGATCTGAGGAACAAAATCAAAAAATTTAGAAAAAAGCTCAGTCGCAATTAGAATATCAATTTTATTATTAATGAATTCATCAAACAACATCTTTTCCTGGCGCAAATTCTTTAAATGATCGGAATCAAATATGGCCGTTTTAATTTGGGGAAAATGATTTTTAAAATATTCATTGATTTTTTGATTACCGATGCCAAGAAATTGAATGAGGTGACTTTGACAATTGGGACAAATATCTGGAGCGGTTTCTGTATGGCCACAATGATGACAAAGAAGTTTTTTTGTCTCATTTTTGTGGTAAACAAGGGCTGTATCACATTGAGGGCAACGAAAGATAAAGCCGCACGTTTGGCAGACAAGCGCTGGCGAGTGGCCGCGGCGATTGTTATAAATTAAAATTTTTGATCTTTGGTTGAGCGCTGATTCTAAATTTGTTTGAGTGGAGTCGGCAAAAATAGCATCTTTGGAATTTGAATTATTGATAATCGAAATTTTGTTGCTAATAGGTACAGGAGGATTGTTTAATGGTTTGTAGGAGCCTTTATTTATTCTAAAGGTCGTCTCTACTGAGGAGCTCAATGATGTGAGAATAAGTCTGGCTTGCCAAATTTCCTGCAACTTGAGAGCTACTTCCTTTGCATTATAATGAATTTTTGTTTCGATTGTTTCATGACCAGAGCTTTGTTCATCAACAACTGCAATTAACCCCAAATTTTTAAATGGGGCAAAAAGAGCCGAACGTTTTCCAAAAACAATTTTTATTTCACCATTGTTGACGCCTTGATAGATTTTAAAAAACTTTTTGGCATTTTTATTTTCGTAAATGGCAATCTGATCTTGATATTCTGATAAGTTTTGCCAGTAATATTCTAATTTGATCTGATTGGGAAAAAGAAAGAGCACTTGTTTTTGTTCATTTAAAGTCTGTTGAATAAAAGATTTTAAAAGAGAGAAATCATCATTGAATAAAATTTGAGGATGGAGATCTTCTGACGAATTTTTTGAAGAAAGAGAAGGCGGTTCGATATGAATTTGTCTGAGCAGATTGAGGGAAGGGAGGCTTTGTTTTAAGAGAGAGGTTAGCGGATCAAAGTAATAAGTCGAAATCCATTCAAATAACTTCCATTGTTTTTCATGTACAATGGCATGAGGATTAATGATTTTACCGAGGGGCTTAATTTGAAACTCGGCTTTTTTAATAGCAATTTTTGATTGAATTTCCTCGCTTGATAAAACCAGCGCTTCTATTTTTCTTCGACCAAAGGGAATAAAAACTAAACTATATACTTCCGGTTTTTGAGAAGTAAAATAGACGAGGCTTTTGCTTTGAGAGCGGGGAAGATAGGCAATGGGAATAACGTTAACTAAAAACATAACTTTATTATAACCGAAAATAGACAAAGAATAAAAAGAGCGTTACAATAGTAGTAATGAGTTCAAATTATTTAAGACTCTTTTTTGCTATAGAGTTGCCCAATGATTTAAAAGAAAAGATCGCGGCTATTCTTAAAAAAATTTCCCTACCAGAACGGGCTAATTTAACGCCGCAGGAAAATTTGCACCTAACCCTGTTATTCTTAGGTTCCATTCCCATAAATGAGTTATCTTTGATTACGGAAATAGCTGAAAAGGTTTTTTCACAATATTCGGCATTTGATCTTTACTTTAATAATATTACCGGAGCGCCCAGCGAAAATTATTGTCGGATGCTCTGGCTTAATGGCGAAGATTGTCCACCTTTAACAAAGATTAAGGATGATTTAGAAACAGAGTTGGAAAAAAATAATATTAATTTTGAAAAAGAAAATCGATCTTTCAAGATTCATATTACCTTAGCTCGTTTTGCACCGATAAAATGCAACTTCAAACCAATTGATTTTCCAGAGCGATTAAGAGTGAAAGAGGTAGTTCTAATGGAAAGTCAATTGCAAAAGCCGCATGCCGTTTATATTCCTCTAAAAACATTTCCCCTTCAGTCATAATTGAAATTGCAAAATCGAAATAAAAGACTATAATAATTTTTATTACTATGAATTCTAAAAAAATAACTCAAACATCAGAAGATTCATCCATGAATGACCGCGAAGAAGCTCGAGTTAGTTCTGACTTGTCAGCAAAAACAGGCGAGTCCAATCAACAAAAAAAGAAATTATCCTGGCGACGTATTCTTAAAATCGGAGGTACCATTGCTCTTTGTCTTGTTATTTTAGGTGCGGTTTTTATTGGTGGTATCGAAATAGGAAAAAAATATTATCCTTCCATTAATCTTATTCATGGGGTTGAAAATGCAGAAACAAACAAGCCCCAAAATGTTGACTTTTCACTTTTTTGGGACGCCTGGCATTATTTAGAAGAGTATTACGTTAAAGCCAGTCAGATTGATTATCAAAAAATGGTTTATGGGGCCATTAAGGGAATGGTGGATTCTTTAGGCGATCCTTATACGGTGTTTTTCGAACCTGATGATGCTAAAAAATTTACAGAAGATGTTAGCGGAAATTTCAGTGGGATTGGCATTGAGATTGGAGTGAAAAATAATGCTATTACAGTTATTTCTCCTATTGAAGATACACCTGCCTGGAAAGCGGGATTGCGTGCTGGTGATAAAATTCTTGCTATTGATAAAACGTCTACTGATGGCCTCACTCTTGATGATGCGGTTAAAATGATTCGCGGCGATAAGGGAACAAGTGTAACTTTAACTATAATGAGAGAAGGATTTAATGAACCTAAAGATTTTACCATTGTTCGTGATATCATCAATGTTCCAGCTGCCAAATTGACATTTTTAGATAATGGGATTGCTCATTTGGAATTATTAAATTTCAACGAGAATGCATCTGATGAATTTACTCGAGCGGCTACCCAAGTTATTATGAAAAATTCATCTGGCATAATTCTTGATTTGCGCAACAATCCCGGTGGTTATTTAGAGAGTTCAGTTGATATTGCTGGCTGGTTTTTAAAAAGAGGGGATATTGTTGTAAGGGAAAGGGAGAGTGATAATCGAGAAAAGCTATTCCGTGCCTCTGGCAATCAGGCTTTGCTCAATTTACCTGTGGTTATTCTTGCCAATGAAGGTACAGCTTCAGCTTCTGAAATTTTAGCTGGTGCCTTAAGAGACAATCGCAACATTAAAATTATTGGGACGAAAACCTTTGGAAAGGGTTCGGTTCAAACGCTTCTGCCTCTTGCAGATAATTCAATGCTCAAAATTACTATTGCGGAGTGGCTAACGCCCAATGGTACGGCTATAAATGATGTAGGAATTAGCCCAGATTATGAAGTAAATCTGACCGAGGAACAATGGGAAGCCAATCAAGATCCTCAATTGGATAAAGCAATAGAAATTTTAAAAAATGAATTAAGAGGTTAATTATGAAAATTATTCTTTTAGAAAATATTCCTAAATTAGGAAAAAAATATGAAGTCAAGAATGTTGCGGATGGTTATGCTATCAATTTTTTGATTCCTAAAAAATTAGCTGTAGCGGCTACGCCTCAAAAAATAAAAGAGATCGAAAACTTGAAAAAACAAAAAGAGATAAGAAAAGAGGAGGAGCAAAAAATATTTAAAGAATGGGTTGAAAAAATTAAAGATACCCCCCTCGAGTTTAAACTAAAAAGTGATAAAAGTGGTAAAACCTTTGGTTCAGTGAAGAAAGAGGACATTATTAAACAATTGGAACAAAAAACAGGCCTCAAATTGGAAGAAAAGCAAATTATTTTAGAAGAGCACATTAAAAAAGTGGGGGACTATTTAATAAAAATTAAATTCAGTCCCGAAATTGAGACCGAATTAAAAATTCGTGTGTTATCAGAATAGTTTTATTCTACTGAAACTATTTTGACGCGTTTTTTTGAACCATCAAAATGAACCTTTTGTTTTTCGCTAAATCGAACAGTACCATCTTTAAGTGCGTAAAGTGTATAATCTTTTCCCATTCCCACGTTTTTACCAGCTCGAATCCTGGTGCCTCTTTGCCGAACGATAATTGCACCCTTTTTGGCTTTTTGACCACCAAAAATTTTAACGCCTAAGCGCTTAGATTCAGAGTCCCTTCCTAATTTAGTTGAACCTCCTGATTGAGTATGAGCCATAAAATAAAAATTAATCTAAGACGACAATTTATTTATTAGCTAATATTTTAAAAATTTTTTAAAAAAATGCAACCTAAAAATGTTTTCGAAAAAAATAAAAGAGAAATTATTGTGGCTATATTTGTTTTTTTGATTGTTACCACAAGCTTCGCTCTTGGCTATTTAACAGCCACTCATTTTGTTCAAAAAGTGCCTATTGTTATCGAAAAGTGTTCTAATTAATCTTCCTTCAATTCGCTTTTTATAATATCAATATCTTTTTTAACTGCTTTCAAAATTTTGCGGTTTTTTGTTTTCTCTAAAGTTTCAATCTGTTTAATTAATTCGGGTGGCAACCGTTTAAGTAGTTTTTCTAATCTTTTTTTATCTAAAACAGAGACGTCCTGCCATAATCCGGCACCAATAAGTAATTGTTTCAATTGTTCTGTGTCGTAGTCTTTGATGATTTGATTTTGATAGGCAAAATAGCCGTCTTCTCCAAAAATTCTTTCTAGTCCCTTTTTTGTTGCATAATCATTAATCTGTTTTTTTATAAGATTAAGCTTTTCTTTTTGTTGATCAATTTTCTCTTTGGCAGCAAAATATTCTTTGATTAATCCATTTATCTCTTTTTCTTCGGGAGTATTTTCTTCTTTTTTATAAAGATGAGACCACATTGGACAAATTTTGCGATAAGGGCAATAGGAGCAAAGAGGAGAGGGGATGGGGGGGAAATAGTTCTTTTCGATCTCGTGAATATCTTTTAAAACGCGTTCTTTTGTATGAGCAATTTCCTCAGCCGTTTGACGATCAGAAAGTTTTTCGCCGTGTTTCAAAAAGTAGAGAGTTAAAACAACATTATCTAAATCTGTCAAATTAGGCCATTTTTTAAAGAACCCCAAGGTATAAATCGAAAGCTGAAGACTATTTCTTAAAGCACTTTGACCGGGCATTTTCTGAGCAGTTTTATAGTCAATAATTTCAAATTTGTTATCATCTCTTTTATCTACGCGATCAATATAACCAGCTAAGGTATGAATGACATTATTTTCTTCATCTTCAATTTCAACTTCAAAGCGACTCTCTAGATCTAGGGGAATCGATAAGGAGGGGATATTCTTTTTGTAAAAATCCTCGAGGATTCTTTTTCCTTCATTAAAAAACATTTCTTTTTGTTTTTCGTCACGCCATTTCAATTTGTCTGCTTCTTTCCATTGAATAGTAAAATAATCCATCAGTTCATCAAGTGTAGGGTAAAGAGGTGCCTTACTGAATAAAAATTTCAAACACTTGTGAAGAATAGTACCAAAAAATTGTTCCTTTGTTTTGGGGACTTGTATTTTGTCGATAATTTGAAATTCATATCGTTTCGGGCAATTTTCAAATATTTCCAAATAAGTATAAGAAGTATGCATAAATGCATTATAAAAAATCAAAAATCAAAAATCAAAATAAATGAAGCTGATATTAAGGGAGAGGGAGAGGTTTATTCAGAGGTAATATGTCGCACAAGGTAGATTTTGCGACACAAGGTAGAAAGTGAAGCCTTTCCGGTGCTTCTATTAAGCTATTTTGGATGCTTAAGGGCCTTTATTTTATGCGGCAGCACGGCAATTTTCAAAGAAAATTGCCGTGCTGCCTTCTATGTTTTTCTCTTATAATTTATTATTCCTCAAACAATCCTTTAACCCAATTTATTGCGTAATTAAATCCATATTCAAAGAGATCGATAATTTTACCAAATCCCGTGCCAATATCTACTTTAAAAAAGGCATTAATTTTTTGAGATGTTTGAGCCATCCAATCTTTTAATCTTTGCAGAAAGCTTTCGTTGGATGTCGGATTCATTGGTTCGTTTATCACATCTCCAATGCCTGTTTTATTAATAAACGGAACTATAGTTTCATCGCTGACACGTGTCATATTTCGAATAAAATTTTGCAAAAAATTTGGTAATAGCGATTCATTATTATCTGCAGCCCAAGCCTTTGGTGGCACAACAAAATTAGCAGTTGCTAATAGCAGTATACTGATAATTATAAAAAATGATTTTTTGAACTTTTTGGACATACGATTAAATTATATGTCGCACAATTTTTAGGAGTGGGTTCGCGGCCCGTTATTTTAAATATGGCAATGGATTTACAGAAGCTCCAATGGGCATTGGCCCACAATAAGCACTTTTGCTCATTTGAAAAGTAGGAGAAAAGTAAACAGTAAAATGAAGATGTGGCCCTGTTGCAAAGCCTGAATTGCCACTATAGCCAATAATCTGTCCCCTTTTTACAATATCACCTTTTTTCACAGTAATCAAGGAAAGATGTCCATAGAGAGTCGTTAAATTATTATAGTGTCTAATGACAACAAAGCGGCCATAAGAACTTTTATAACAGTATAGATCTTGATTCCCAGTTGCAAGTACTTCTCCGTCTTCTGCGGCATAAACTGGAGTTCCGATGCTGGCTCGAATATCAATTCCATTATGAGATGGAGATTTATATTTTCCTTGACTATAGAAATATTGTGAATCACTCGTGACTCCATATCCTTGAGTGATGGCGGCATTAGCAACGGGCCAAAGCAATAAACCGCTACGCGGCCCAGGTAAAAGCGAAGGATCGATCTGGGCTTTTAATGCTTCTTCTAATCGCGAAACTTCTAATTCGATTTCTGCTCTCTGTTTTTCTAAATTATTTAAAAGTGCCTGATAATTTTTTTCCTGATTTTTGGTTTTGTTCAGAAGCGTTGTTTTTTCTTCTTGAAGGCTTAAAGCAATTGCTTTTTGATTGTTAAGCTGGATTTTTGTTTGTTCGAGTTCTTGCTTCTTTTCTTCTACTTCACTTTTATGATTGGCTAAAGCTGTTTTTAAATTATTGAGTTCATCTAAAGAAATTTTGAGACTTTCGCTGATTTGCTGAATATTGTTTACCTCGGCAAAAGCATCTGAAACCGTCTGATTTTTTAATAAAATGACCACGGGTGTTAATTCGCGATTTTTTTCATACAATTGCTGAAGGTTTTGAGCCAAAATGCCTCGCTTAATCTCAATTTCATTATTCGTATTGCCTATATCCATTTGAAGTTGTTCTAATTCCAAATTCAATTTTTCAATTTGCACTTCGTTAATTTTAATTTTGAAATTGATGTTATCAAGATTTTTTTGAATTTGGTTTAACTCGCTACTTAATGTTTTTTTGGTTCCTTGCGTTTTTTCTAACTCAGCATTATAAAATTGTTGCTGTTCGATCAAATTATTAAGAGATTGCTTTTTAGCATCAATTTGACTTTGAAGTTCTTGATAAGTGACTGCTGAAGCAGCGTTAAATAGCCCAAATTCTAAAATTATTATCAGGACTAAAATTTTTATCAAAAATCGATTTTTTGAGTTTTTACGCATTATTTTGATTTTCTTTTAATTTTTTAATTGCTGTAGCCAAACGTTTGAGAGTCTCATTTTTCCCGATAATTTCCATAATTTCAAATGGTCCGGCTGAATTCTTTTGGCCACTCAGAGCCACTCTTAGCGGCCATAATATCTTCCCTCGCCCTCTTTTTTCGGCTTCAGGCAGGATAATTGCTTCCAGTTGTTGGCGTGTAAAAAGTTGATTGTCTAAATCAGACAATAAATTATAAATAAAGTCAAGATTATTTTTCACTTCTTCCTCACTCATATCTTGCCAACGGAGCAATTCAGCGTCATAGTCAGGTAAAACAAAGAAGTACGAAGTCATCTCAGGCAATTCAGCTAATGTTTTAATGCGTGTTCGATGCAATTCCACGATTTTTTTAACAAATTCTATATCATTCAATAACGCGTCGCCAAATTTTTCCTTTAAGTAGGGCATCGCGTGGGAGGTTAACTCATCAATCGGCATTCTTTTAATGTGCTCGGTATTGATCCAATTTAATTTCTCGATGTTAAACACGGCGCCACCTTTTTGGATCCGGAAAAAATCAAATTGTTCGATAATTTCATTTAAAGTAAGAATTTCGTTAATGGGTTCACCTGCTTTTTCTTTGGGGTGCCAACCCAAATAAACCAGAAAGTTAACGATGGCTTCAGGCAGATAACCTTTCTTTCGAAAATCTTTTAGCGCTACATCGCCAAAACGCTTAGACATTTTACTGCGGTCGGGATTTAGAATGAGTGGTAAATGAGCAAAAATAGGCGGTGTCCAATTTAGAGCCTCGTAAAGAGCAATTTGCTTAGGCGTATTGGACAAATGCTCTTCTCCTCGAATAACATGAGTTATTTGCATTTCATGATCATCAATAACTACGCTGAAGTTGTATAAAGGACTGCGAAAATCTTTGGCGATGATAAAATCACCGATTAATTTTGTGTCAAAATCTACCTTTCCCCGGATGAGATCAAACACGGTTATAATTTTTTCAGGCATTTTTAAACGAATCACAAATGGATTTTTATCATTTATTTTTTTCTTCACTTCTTCCTCGGTTAAATTACGGCAGTGGCCATCATATCGTGGCACCTCTCCCCTGCTCATCATCTCTTCTTTTTTGGCTTCTAGTTCTTCTGGCGAACAAAAACAATAATAAGCCAAACCTTTATCAACGAGCTCACGCAAATATTTTTCATAGATATCAAGTCGTTCGCTTTGACGATAAGGGCCATAAGAACCTCCCACCTCTACTCCTTCATCCCACAAAAGACCGAGCCATTTTAAACTGTCTAAAATATCAGCTTCATATTCTGGTTTTGATCGTTCTTTGTCCGTATCTTCAATTCTCAAAATAAATTTGCCATTATATTTTTTAGCCACTAAATAATTAAATAAAGCGGTCCGGGCACTTCCAATATGAAAATATCCTGTTGGTGAGGGCGCCATTCTAACCCGAGGATTTTTAATTTCTTTAATTAGATTATTTGTTTTGGCACTCATATTTTTATTCAAAATTTAGATTTAAAACGTTTAGCAACTCCTTGGCAATTTCTTCAGCGGCATCTTTTTTAATAAATAATTTTGCGCCATTTATCATATTGTTTCTTTTGGTGGGATTATTAAGAATATCCAAAATATTTTTAGCAAGTAAATTGGCAGTGGCATTTTTTTCTTCAATAACTAATGCTCCGCCAAAGCGAGCATATTCAATAGCATTTAAACGTTGGTGATCACGAGCTGCTTCTGGTAAAGGAATGAGAATGGCCGGTTTTTTAGAGGCAGCAATTTCGAAAATTACTCCACTTCCGGCTCGAGCAACAATCAAATCAGTTGCTGCCAAGGCATTAAGATAATCTTTTTCATAGAAAAAGTCTTTGGCTTGATAAAAATTTTTATATGGCTCCGGAAGAAAATCAAGGATGACTTTCGCCTCTAAAAAAACTTCTCTAAAATTATTTGGGCCGGTCTGATGAAGGACTTGCACTTCGTTTTTAATTAATTCTTCTAAACAATCCAGAACGAGATCGTTAATTCTTTGACTACCTTGAGAACCGCCTAAAAATAAAACTACTGATTTTTCTGGTAAAAATTTGAAGTATCGTTTAGCATTTTCTAGCGGAATATTATTATGTAAAATTGTTTCTCTAATAGGGTTGCCGACCACTACTACTTTTTCGGGTAAAAAATAATTTTTGGCACTTTCGAAAGCCAAAAGAATTTTTTTGGCAAAAGGGGCAGCTAATTTATTACTCTTTCCCGGCACCGCATCTGATTCGTGAATAACGATAGGAATGCCTAAAAGAAATCCGGCTAAAACTACTGGCAAGGCGCCGTATCCCCCCTTGCTGAAAATAATATCAGGCATAACCTTCCACAATTGCCAGAGACTTTGAAAAAAACCAAAAATAATCTTAAAAATATCCACGAAATTCATTAAAGAAAAATAATTGCGCCATTTACCGCTTGTAATGTATATTGTTTTAATACCCTCGTTGGTAAAAACTGATTCGTCAAAAATTTTTGGACCCAAATAAGTCGCATCCAAGGTTACGAGTTTTTGATCAGTAATTCGCTTTAGATGACGATAAACTGCAATTAAGGGATAGATGTGTCCGCCTGTTCCTCCGCCGGCTAAGACAATTTTTAATTTTAATTCACGCAAATTAATTTCTTGTGTTGCCATAAATCATCATCAAATTAATTAATTAACTCCATTTAGATATATTAACAACTATTCCAAACGATGTCAAAGTAATGGCTAAATTAGTACCACCATAGCTTATCAATGGTAGCGGCTGACCGGTAAAAGGAAAGATTTTTGTTAAAGCGCCAATGTGAATAAACATTTGAATAAAAATGAGGGAAACAATTCCATAACACAATAGCCGGCCAAACTCATCTGGACATTGGGCGCCGATACGAATTCCTGTAAGAAATAAACTCAAATACAAAACAATAATTAAAACGCTACCGATAAAACCAAACTCCTGAGCAATGACTGCAAAAATTGAGTCGCCAATAGGCTCGGGTAAATAATTGTTGTATTTACTCACCGCATTGCCAAAACCTACGCCAGTTAGGCCTCCGGAGCCAATAGCAATAAGCGATTGATTGAGTTGGTAATTATCTTCAAGATTTTTGTTTCCATCTT
>ERZ795052.1209-NODE-1209-length-36047-cov-7.008585_pt1 | contig 36047 bp, 24 predicted proteins | sample MGYA00375136_ERZ795052 | MGnify/ENA primary metagenome ERZ795052 (study PRJEB30181, sample SAMN05720156) | activated sludge metagenome | isolation source: Anaerobic digester | place: Japan | collected 2015-05-26 ... | reverse complement strand
TGAAGGTGGGCGAGAATGTGCCGCTCACCGAGAAGCCCGTGCTCGGCGAGGAGGAGAAGCCCATCGCCCCGCCCGGCGAGTTGGGGCCGGGCTTCGTCCGCTGCGTCGAGTGCGGCTACAGGAACATGCCCGAGTGGAAGACCTGTTACGCCTGCGGCACGCCGCTCGAGGCTAAGAAGGCCGTCGTGACCGGACCGCCCCTCAAGCTCATCACGTCGTTCGAGGACAAGAATCCCTTCCCCGGCTCCGCCACGGTCGAGGAGCATGCCACCGACGGCAAGAAGGCGATGCGGATTGACAAGTCGTACGTCTGCATGGACGGCCCGCAGGACTGGACGGGCTACGATTTCCTCAAGGCCGACCTGTACACCGACTCGCCCGACCCGCTGGAACTCTACGTCGAGGTCCGCGACGCCCAGACGACCGACTACTGGACGCGCGTGAACTACACCACCGTGGCGCCGCCGGGCGCGAGCACGCTCATCATCCCGGTCAAGCAGCTCTACGTCGGCGAGAAGTCGCGGCCCGGCCGCATGCTCGTCCTCAATGCCATCACCCGCCTGGTCTTCGCCATCGGCGACAAGCCGCCCGCGCCGCTCTTTGTGGACAATGTGCGGCTCGAGCGCGACGACTCGCCGCAGAAGGCCCTCTTCGACGGCCTCTGGGCCTTTGATTTCGGCACCGGTACCAGCCCCGTGATGGACGGCTTCACGGCGATCACCCCCGCCACGCTCTACAGCCAGGGGCGCGGCTACGGCCTCAAGGGCGCCCGCGTCTGGCGCAGCTTCGACGCCCTCCAGCCCGAGCCGCTCTACCAGGACTTCATCTGCATCGAGGCCGGCGGCCTGGCCGTGGACGTGCCGAACGGCCGCTACCGCGTGTGGGTGAACATGGACAACCCCTCCGGCTTCTGGGGTGAATACCAGGCCTATCGCAAGCGCGCCATCCTCGCCGAAGGCCAGCCTGCCGTCACCGACACGATGGACTTCGCGGCGTTCCGCAAGAAATACTTCCGCTTCTGGAACGTCGAGGACCTCCCCACCGACAACACGTTCGACAAGTACCAGAAAGCCTACTACCAGGAGAAGACCTTCGAGGCCGACGTGGCGGACGGCCAACTCAACGTCGAGTTCCAGGGCGAGAACTGGGCGTGCAGCGTCGCCGCCGTCGTCATCTTCCCCGTCGCCAAGGCCGCCGAGGGCGAGAGCTTCCTCAAGTTCGTCGAGGCCCGCCGCCGCTTCTACTTCGACAACTACTTCAAACGTGTCCTCCACCGTCCGACCGGCGAGCCGCTGGCGCCGAGCGCGGAGGACACGAAGAGCGGCTACCTCGTCTTCGAACGCGACTACATGCAGGACGTCTTCTACAACGACACGCCCGCCAAGACCGATATCATGAAGTCCCCCACCCAGATTGAAGCGTTCGCCGGCGAGTATGAGCCGCTGACCTTCACCGTCCTGCCGCTCCGCGACCTGGGGCTGGTCAAGGTGAGCGTGAGCGACTTCGGCGGCCCGGGCGGCACGATCCAGGCCAGCGCCATTGACGTTGGCTTCGTTTCCTACCGCGTAAGTCGAGTGACAATGGAGGGTTCAGTCTACACGATCAACCCGCGGCTCATCATGCCCTCGGCTGTGGTAGATATGCCCAAGGGCATCGCCCGCCGCTTCTGGCTCACGGTGAAGACCCCCGCCGACGCCAAGCCCGGCCTCTACAGAGGCGCCGTAACCATCGAGCCCGAGAAGGGCGAAGCCTCGGTCGTCCGCGTCGAACTGCGCGTACGGATAGGCACCCTCGACCCCGTGGACGTGCCTGCCGGGCCGTGGGGCTACACGATCAACATCCCCTGGCCTGGTGGCGACGCCGAGGCCACAGCCTACAACCGCGACGTGGCCCTCAAGAGCCTCCAGAAAATGCGCGAGTACGGCTTCACCATCTTCAGCGGAGCCCCCCACATCGCCTATCGCGGCTTCAAGGGCGGCGAGCCGCAGCTCGACTTCACCCAGGCCGACCCCATCATGAAGACCGCCAAGGACTTAGGCTTCCTGGCCGTATGTTCCTACGGCAGCGGGGTTTCGGGTTTCAATGCTTACTACCAGGACACGGCGGCCATGACCGCCGCGGGGTTCAAGGACTACACGGCCTTCATCAAGGCCGTCTATGGTGCCGTGCAGGCCCACGCCGACGCGGCCGGCTGGTTGCCGGTCTACTACAACCTGGGCGACGAGCCGATCGGCGACGCCGTCATCCGCGCCTCCGAGAACGCCGAGGCCTACACAGCGGCGTTCCCCCAGGGGCCGCCCTGGTTCACCTTCGCCACCAGCTACAGCGGCGGAAAGAAGGACGACCCGCACTACCGCCTCTCCAAGGCCGTCCACATCCCCAACTGGAACCTCCATGACGAGGCCGGCGTCGCCCTCATGCGCGAGGCGGGGCGCGCCTGGGCCTTCTACAACGGCGGCAACCGCTGGACCTATGGCGACTACATGTTCAAAGCTGCCAAGGACTTCGGGATGAAGTTCCGCATCGCCTGGCACTGGAACTGCTCCGCCGGCGACCCCTACTACGCCCTCGACTGCCGCGAGGACGACTATGCCTGGTGCACCGCCACGCCCGACGGCACGCTCATTTCCACCCCCTTCTTCGAGCAACTCCGCGAGGGCTTGGACGACTATCGCCGCCTCGTCACCCTCGCCCGCCTCGCAAAGGAGAAGGCCGGCACCCCCGCCGCGGCGGCTGGCGAGAAGCTCATCGCCGACCGCATGGCGTCGTTCAAGCTCGGCCAGCGCGACCACGACACCCTCTTCGGCCCCGGCGACTGGGCCGCCTTCCGCCGCAAGGCCGACGACGCCATCGAAGCCCTGCGCAAGTGAGCGCCTGGCCAATGCAGGAGTTCTCGGGAAGGTGGGGGCGCGGGGGAGGAAGCTCCTCTTGCAAGAGGGGCTTCCTCCCCCGTCTTCTCTATCCCTGCCGCATCTTCTCGAGCACGCGGCGGACTTCGGCGAGTTGGTACGCGACCTCGGCGTACTCGTTCTTCGCCGAGTGGTGTTCCACGCCCCAGTAGCCCTGATAGCCGGCATCGAGGAGCGTCCTCATCGCCGGCTCCAGGCGCGTGCGGGTGATGCGGGCGTCCACGTGCGTGTGGCAGGCCCAGGGGGCGAGGCGGCGGTCGCCCTCCTCCTCGGGCGCGCCCTCCCAGTGGCCGATGTGCAGCAGGATGCCGAAGGCGGGGTGGTCCACCGCGCGGGCCAGCCGCTCCATGTTGTCGGGCACCAGTTCCGGCCCCCAGTGGCTCTCGGGCCCCACGCGGAAGCCTGCGTCGCCGCCGATCTGGCAGTACTCGCGCATACGCTTCACGATGTAGTCGAACTGCTCATTGGTCCAGGCGTTGCCCTTGCCGCCGGCGTCAATGCGCATGGTCTTGGCGCCGAGGAAGGCGGCGGCGCGCAGGTGGGCCAGCGCGCTCGCGTGGTTCTTGTCGCGCACCTCGGGCTTGTCGTCCCACGGATGGCAGCCGTCGGCGTGGTAGTTGGCCAGGCACATCTCGCGTTCGGCGAGGGCTTCCTTCACCTTCTTGAGGAAGTCGTCCTGGAGATACACCTTCTCGTCGCGGCCGAGCAGGCCGTTCCAGATGTCGGCCGCGTCGAGGTGATAGCGGTACTTGCAGCTCTCCAGGTAGCCGAAGACGTCCATCATCCCAGCCCCGATCAGCCCGTGGAACGAAAACGACGCGATGCAGACGTTCATTCTCGGGTCTCCTTGCAGCTTCACCGGCTCGCCGGGCACCAGACCTTCCCATCCGAGTGTGCGGCGAACTGAACCACGCGCTCAGTTCCCAGGCCCCGGAGTGTCACCAGGCGCCGAACGCCGAGCATTATGCTCCCGTGTGGAGGAAAAAGCAAGGGCGGAACTCGCAGTCCCTCTTGCACTTTGCGCGTCGCTGGCTACAATCGGGCTATGCCCGGAGCCTGGTGGGCGTGTCCCGTGCTCGTCGCTCCTGGAGGAGGTCGGGGCATGAACGCAGTCGAGGCCCCCGCGAGGCCCGACGGGGGATCTGCCGCATACCCGTCGTGCGTTACCCAGGTGTTGGAGTGGCCGCGATGACCCCGCAGGAACTTGGCCATGATGCGTGGACGAGGAGAGTAGGCGACACGATTCCGTTCACCCAGTTGCCGGCCCTCATCGGAGCTGTCCAGGCCGAGCGCGAGAAGTCCCGCCCCGATGTCTCCCCCGGCGATCTGGCCAAGGCTCTGGTGGACACGTGCGTCTTCGCCTGTCCACGTTGCGGCGTGTTCGACAACAAGGCGGTCCTGGCGGCCGCAACCGCAGCACAGATGATGGCGGAAGACCCACAGATGGCTGTCTCGTTCGGCGGACCTGACATCGCTGCCCTGGCCAGTGGCAAGTGCCCGGGCTGCGGAGGCACGACCGTGCAGATGGTGCTCGATCTGGGGCTGCTTCGGCGCGACACGTACTGGTCAGAGAAGGCCAAAGCCGCCCTGGGCTGCGTCGCCGGGCTTCTCATTGCCTCCTTCACGGGCCTCATGGTAGGGGCTGTGCTCGGGAGCGCAGACGCCACGCCGGCTTCGCGAGTCGCCGTCCCCATCGTGGGGCTGTTCTTCCTTTTCTTCGCCATTGCCTGCGGTGCAGGTGTTCCGGGCGCCTTCCGGCGCTACGGCCGGCGCAGGGTGTTCCTCGCGTACGTGTGTCTGGTGGTGGTGGTCAGTCTGGCCGTGTTCGCCCTGAGATTCGGCGCGGGGAACGGGGCCGCTTCCGCGGGCCCGCCCGCGGCCAGCGCCGAGAGGCGCTGACACTCGTGCCCCTGGAACGAAAGGAGTGTAGCATGTGGACAACGGTGGCATTCATCGGCTCGATGGGGCTGGCGGCAACGTTGGTCGCCGCGGCGCCCGACGCTGGACCCGGCCGGCCCGCCAAGATCCCCGTCATCCTCGACACCGACATCGGCGGCGACATTGACGACACCTGGGCGCTGGCCCTGCTGTTGAAGTCGCCCGAGCTCGACCTCAAGATGGTCGTCACCGACACGGGCGACACGGTGTACCGCGCGAAGATTGCGGCGAAGCTGCTCGAGGTGGCGAAGCGGACGGACGTGCCGGTGGCCGTGGGCATCAAGCAGAGGCCCCACGGCGCGCCCCAGGCCCCCTGGGTGGCCGACTACGACCTCGCCAAGTACCCCGGCAAAGTGCACGAGGACGGCGTGACGGCGCTGATCGACATGATCATGGCCTCGCCGCAGCCGATCACGCTCATCTGCATCGGGCCGGTGCCCAACATCCAGGCCGCGCTGGCCCGGCAGCCCGAGATCGCCAAGAAGGCCCGCTTCGTGGGCATGCACGGCAGCGTCCGCAAGGGCTACAACGGCGGCCCGAAGCCCCAGCCCGAGTACAACGTGAAGCAGGACGTCAAGGCCTGCCAGGCCGTCTTCACCGCCGCGTGGCCAATGACCATCACGCCCCTCGACACCTGCGGCATCGTCCACCTCCGCGGCGACAAGTATCGCAAGGTCGCTGAGAGCGACGACCCCATCGCCAGGGCCGTCATCGAGAACTACCGCATCTGGTGGCGGGCCGGCAACCCCAACAAGCCCGAGAAGATTGACGCCAGCTCCACCCTCTTCGACACCGTGGCCATCTACCTCGCCTTCGCCACCGAGCTGCTGAACATGGAGCGCCTCAGCATCCTGGTGACCGACGACGGCATGACTCGCGAGGACCCGCAGGGCAAAGCGATGGACTGCGCGATGTCGTGGAAAGACCTCGGCAAGTTCGAGGATCTCCTCGTCGAACGGCTGACGGGCAAACCGTGAGCCAGATGTGGCGCTTGAAATGGCGAGGCCGGCAGGCTACGATTGGAGCAGTGAGAACACTCCCGCGTCACTGGCCGGAGGCCGAGCCATGAGACAGGTGATCCTCTATCCGGGCGAGGACGGCTATTGGGTGGCCGAATGCCCCAGCCTACCCGGCTGCATCAGCCAGGGCAAGACGAAGGCCGAGGCGGTCGCCAACATCAAAGAAGCCATTGAGGGCTACGTCGCCGCGCTGGAAGACGACCATCTGCCCGTGCCTGAAGAGCACTTCGACGCCCTGGTCGTCGCCGTATGAGCAAGCTGCCCAGGCTCTCCGGCCGGGAATGCGTCAAGGCGCTGGCGAGGGCCGGGTTCACCCTCGTCCGTCAGCATGGCAGCCACATGATCCTCCGACGCAGCGACCCCTTCACCCAAGTCGTGGTTCCCGATCACAAGGAACTCGACCGAGGCACTCTCCGCGCCATCATCCGTCAGGCCGGGTTGAACGTTGAGGAATTTGCGGGCCATGCGGGCTAGAGTTCCCGGCGCGGCTGAACGTGGAGCGCGACATGGGCCACGGCAAGTTCGAGCCGCTTGCGTCGCAGTTCGGGCAGCTTCTCCATGGCTATGGTGCTGCGCTGTCGCGTTGCCACCCGCGGGCAGGTGCCAGAACGGAGTGCTTCCGTGGCCTTCTCGAAGGCTTCGTTGAGGCCGACCAGCGCGCCTCGCAAGCCGAGGCCGCCAACGCCGCGGAGGACCACCGCGAGTTCGGGGAGCTGCTGGACGGCTTTGAGCGGGCCATTGCAGCCTGGCGTGACGCCCAGAAGGCGACGGCTGACGACTTCAACCTGCTCAGCGTCCTGAAGGTCGCCGGCGACGAGCTACGTCACTCCAGGGTCCTTGCGTGGCTCCTGGACCACGACCTCCTGCGCCTCGGCACACATGCCCAGGGCAACCTCGGCTTCCGGCTCTTCCTCGAGGAATTGGCGCTTCCGCGCGAGTATGCCAATGGGGGGTACCGGGTCCATCGAGAGGTCGCCGGCGACGAGTCGAGGGTGGACCTCGAGGTCGCCGCGCGCGGCCGCTTCCTGCTCTGGATCGAGAACAAGATCTGGTCCGCCGAGGGCGAAGCCCAGACCCACCGGGAGTGGGACGACCTGCAACGGCGGGCGGCCCAGCTTGGCGTACCTGCCGACCGCGTTCACGCGCTGTTCCTCACTCTCGGGGGCTCGCCGCCGCAGAACCCGGGGTTCGTCGCGGTTCGATGGCGCACCATTGCCAGTGTCTTCGACCGCTTCGCCGTTGAGGCCCATCCCGACGACGTGAAGCTGTTCTGTCGCCACTACGCGCGGGCGCTCCGCGAAATGTCCTCAGAACCCCCTGGCATGCAGGAGACCAAGAATGACCAAGGAGAAGCAGTGGTACAACGAGGCCGAGCGTTACCTGATCCAGAACTGGCCGATGGCGTGCCTCATGGAGGAGGCAATGCAGGATGTGCGCAAGAAGTACGTGGCCGTCTTCGACAGGGTAGTTGAGACCGTACGCAAGAACCACGAAGACTTCGACGACTACAGCAATCGCATGACGTACGCCAACGAGGATGGCTTCGTGCTGCTGACCAAGAGCGCCTGGAGGGAAAAGCAGAAGTGGCCGCCGCCGGGGTTGTGGATCGAGAACCTACGTCCTGAACTCCTCTTCGACACGGATGGACCCGTCCCCTATGCAGGCATCTGGGTGCCTGCCAAGAAGACCGGCGTAGACTCCCGCAAAGCGAGGAAGGCGATCGTCGGGGCAGCGCTCCATTGCCTGAGCGAAGATGAGCAGGCGCGTTGCCTGAAGCAGCCAGAGGATGAGGACTACCTGCTATGCTACGATCTGCCTGAAGAGCGTGACCGACTCCTCCAGATGCTCCTTGAGGGCGATGCGCAGTCGTTCGTGGACTGTATGGTTGGGCATCTCGACCTTCTGGCGCGGTTCACGCCGGTCGTGGACAAGCTGCTGGGCGTGGCACCCGGCGGGTAGGAGTGAATGTGGGGGCGCGGCCTGGCGAATGGGAACGCAGAGCGGAGGGGCTTGCGCCCGGCGCAAGGTCGGGCATACTGAAGGGAGAGAGGTGACCAGGTATAGTTGACCCGGGCCGCATCGGGGAAGTGAGCCAGCAGATCGCACAGGAGTTCCATCCCGACCGCATCGTGCTGTTCGGCTCGCACGCGCGGGGGACGGCTGGGGAGACGCCAAGCGCACTTGCGCAGAGCCGCGGGAAAATGCATCATGCCCGCACGGGGAGGTCTCGCTGCGGGAAAGGACTAGTCCGTGCGGAAGGCGATAGCGGCGTCGCTGCTGTTGGTGACTCTGATTGCGGGCGCGCGGGGCCTCGGCGGCGAAGTGCTTGTGATTGACCGGGCTGAGACCGCTGGCATCAGCGCCTTTCGCCCGATGTGGGACACGCCGGTGGTCACTGCGCCCGACGGCGTGCGGGTGATCAAGGACTCCGTAATCAAGGACCGCGGCGGGGCCGCCGTCTGGTGGCCCGGGGCGCGCGACGGCGGCTCGAAGCCCGGGGCGATGGCCTTCGACGCGCTGCGGCGCTTCCTCCTCGTCCGCTTCCCCGACGCCGCCGACCAGATCTCGGCGAAGCTCAACGCCGGCCTCGCCATCGAGAAGGTCGAGTTGGTGCTGCCTTTCAAGGACGAAGAGCTGTGGCCCGAAGGCACCACGGGCAGCGGCATCGGCCCCGAGGGCGGCTACGAGTACCGCGCCAACTGGGGCGTGGATGATCTCTATCGCAAGCACCGCCCCACCTGGCATGCCCTCGCCTGGGCGCTGCGAAAGCCCTGGAAGGCCGACCCGAAGAGCGGCCCAACCTTCAACGCCTACGCCAACGGCTCGGGCTACTGGAAGAGATACGGCGCCGCCGACACTACGGAAGATCGCTTCCCCAGACAGTTCGGCCCCACACCTGTTCACTACCAGGCTCCCGAAGGACGAATGGACGTGACGCCCGTGCTCGCGGACGACGCGTTCGGCAAGACCCTCGGCGAGCGGCTCCGCACCCTGAGCGACTGCGGCTTCCTCCTCCGCAAGTGGGAGACCTACGACCATCGCTACTACACCGGCTGCTACGAGTGGGCCACCGCCACCGGCGGCCGGGCGATCGTCATTGACACGCCGAGGTTGGTCGTCCAGTTCGGAGTCCCGCCTTCAGGCGGTCTTCCCAGCCCCATCGCAAAGGAGCCGCCTAGAGGCGGGACTCCGAACGTAGGCGGCAAGCCCACCGCCGTGATGCCCACGGCGGAAGAACTTGACGCCCTCGCCAAACGTTATGCTCCGCGCAAGCCCGACTGGATGCCCGAGTGGCAATGGGCGCGGGTGCGGGAACTGCTCACCCTTCAGCAAGGCGAGAACGCTCTTGACGAGCCATTCTGGATGCAGTTCACGCCCCGCTACCTCGTCGAGCGCCGCGTCGGCAGCGAGAGGCGGGCCGAGAAGCCGCGCTCGAAGGGCGAACTCGCCTACGAGGTATGGGTGGACTGCCTGCTGGCCATGCAGCCGCGCGGCTGGAACGGCTTCGAAGCCTCGACGCAACTCCTGCCCGCACTCGTCTACGGCGACGCGTTGCCCGGCCCCGCTCGCGACGTGTTCACGGAGTACTGGACGAACTGGCTGATGCCCGACCGGCCCACCGCGCCGCCCGAACGGCACCAGGACCCCGAGTGCCTCGACGGCTCGCTCGTCCACCCCATGCTCGACCAGCTCAAGAAAGTGCAGGCCACCGCGCAGTTCAGCGGCGGCGACAGCTACTTCAACAAGACGGGCGACTGGCGCGGCAACAAGAGCTTCTATCGCTCGGGCTTCTGCTACACGATCAGCACGATGAACTTCAACCACACCTCCGCGATGGGCGCGCTCCTCGGCGGCGCCGTCATCGGCTCCGAGCGGGCCATGACCGACGGCCGCCACGGCATCGAAAACTATCCCCTCCGCCTCTGGTGCTGGTTCGACGGCACCACCCAGGAGTCCATTGACCACTACTACCTCTCGGTCACGCTCACGGCGCAGAAGATGATCGCCGACTTCGGCCCGACCCTCTTCGACCGCATGCTCGGCAAGAGCATCCTGCTGAAGACCGTGGACGAGTTGATCGGCGCTTACCACCCCGGCCTCCACCGCTTCATCGCCGGCTCGTGCCGCACCGCGCCCGAACACCTGCTCGTCACCCAGGACGGCGTCTACCACATTGTCCATTCGCTCAGCCAGAAAGGCGTGCTGCGCGATCTCGACAACAGGGACGTGCCGGGCGGCATGCCCGTCATCGGCCAGGAGCTCTCCCCGGCGCATGTCGGCCGCCAGACCCTTCAAGGCCCCTGGGCGCCCGACTGGAAGAGCGGCCTCGTGGACTCCAAGCCGCTGCCGTGGGAGATGACCTGCACGTTCAAGCAGTGGGGCCGGCACGTGAAGCAGCCCATCATGCGCCGCTCGTATCTCGGCCACCACTACGGCCTCTACAGCAGCGACGCCCAGATGGGCATCATCCCCATCCTCGGCCAGTGGCGGCGGGCCGACAAGCCGGCCGAGCGGATGCAGGACGTCGGCACGATGCTCCTGCGCTATGGCCTCAACACCACGCGCCTCGTCAACGACGCCCCCGGCTGGATCGCCACCTACGGCACCCAAGCCACGCTCCAGCACAAGGGCAAGATGATCGTCGTGGCCAGCCCGCACCCCTGGCTCGACCCCAAGCACAACATCAAGAGTCTCCAGAGCACCCTTGCCCTCTACAACTACGAGGCGTTGGGAGCCCCTGTGGGCGGGGCCTCCGCGCCCCGCGAGCCGCAGGACGCGGGGCAGGGACGCCCCGCCCACAAACTGTCCTGGAGGATTTTCGCCGATGGCGAGCCTATCACGGCCCTGCCCGCGCGGCTCAAGGCCGGGCAGCGAATCACCATCCAGGACGGCGTGAGCTACATCGGCATCGTGCCCCTGCCCGCCACCGACCTCGGCCGCACCGACGAGGTGGTGCTCTCGGAGGGCGACGAGCAGGAGTTCGGCCGCGGCAAGTTCAGGGCCGCCCTCGTGATTGACAACTACAACCTGAAGGGCGACGCGCCCCTGGCGGAGAAGGCCGACTTCGCGAAGGTGGACCGCGCCTGGGGCGGCTTCGTGGTCGAGATGACCGACGCCACCGAGTTCTCCGGCTTCCGCCGCTTCCAGAGCCACATCGCCTCCGCCAAGCTCCAAACCCGCGACGAGCCCGAGCAGGCCATCGCCCACGTGAAGTACGCGAGCGGCAAGGACACGATGGAGCTGGGCGTCTTCACCACCTACAAGGAGGATGAACCGCTCGACCAGCTCTTCGCCTACCGCCGCGTGAACGGCGCCTGGCCCTACCTGCCCGAGGGCGTCGAGCGCGACACCCCCGTCGCCCAGCAAGCCACCACGGGCCGCCTCGAGAAGAACGGCGCCGTGCTCGCCTGCGAGAAGGGCCGCATGGCCTACCTCCACGCCGACCCCGCGAGCGACACCTTCGCCGGCTACAACCCCCTGCCCGACCCCACCGACTGGTCGCTCACGATTCCGGGCCGCATCCGCGTGTGGGCCGACGGCAAGCTCGGCATCGCCCACATCGTCGTCCGGCCCAAGGCCGGCAAAGTGACGGTGGACTACGCGACGCGCCCGGGCGCCGAGACGGCTGGCATGGCCACGGCCCTCCTTCTCGACGGTTTCCCGGCCCCGCCCGCCGTGACGCTCAACGGCCAGACCCTGCCCGAACTCAGGCGCCAGACCGTGGACGGCCGCCCCTGCTTCCTCGTGCCGCTGAAGGGACTGTAGCCATGCCCCACGACCGCATTGACCTGTCGAGGGTGAAGACCTATCGCCTCGGCGAGCGGCGCAACCTGGTGAAGCTGAGCGACCTCGTGCGCCCGTGCGCCCCGCCGCCCCCCTTCGACCACCCCGAGCTGCATCTGGTCGCCCGAGCCATCCGCGAGGCGCGCCGGCGCGGCGCGCCAGTCCTCTGGATGCTCGGCGCACACGTCGTCAAGAGCGGGCTCTCGCTGCTTGTGATTGACCTCATGCAGCGGGGCCTCGTCACCCACGTGGCCGGCAACGGCGCCGTCTCCATCCACGACTTCGAGCTGGCCCTCATCGGCGAAACGAGCGAGGACGTGGCCGACTCCATCGAGGACGGCTCGTTCGGCATGGCCGACGAAACGGGCCGCCTGATCAACCAGGCCGTGCAGGCCGGCGTGCGCGACGGCCTGGGCTACGGCGAGGCCCTCGGCCGCCTCTACGCCACCGACCCCCGCTTCATCCACCGCGACGCCAGCATCCTCTACAACGGCCACAAGCTCGGCGTGCCCGTCACCATTCACGTCACCATCGGCACCGACATCATTCACCAGCATCCCGCCGTGGACTTCGGCGCGCTGGGCGCGGCGAGCGGACTCGATTTCCGTGCCTACTGCGCCACTGTGGCGAAGCTCGAGGGCGGCGTCTTCTGCAACTTCGGCTCTGCCGTCACAGGCCCCGAGGTCTTCCTCAAAGCCCTCTCCATCGCGCGCAACCTCGGCCACACCGTGAGCCACATCACCACCGCCAACTTCGACCTCTTCCCCCTCCGCGGCGACTACCACGCCGACGTGCCGAAGGACGACATCGAGTACTACTATCGCCCGCGCAAGAACATCGTCAACCGCCCCGTCTCCCTCGGCGGCCGCGGCTACCACATCACCGGCGACCACAAGGCCACCATCCCCAACCTCTATCAGATGCTCACCGAGTAGCCGCGAAGAGAGATGCCCGCGAAACACGCGAATCACGCGAAAAGGGAGGCCAGAGAGGAGAAAAGGCATGGCGGAGTTGCTCTATCCGCGCGAGAGCCATAAGATCATGGGAGCTTGTTTCGCGGTCTACCGGGAGAAGGGCTGCGGGTTCACCGAGCCGATCTACCAGGAGTGCATGGAGATCGAGCTTGAGTGCCAGGGAATCCCTTTCGAACCCCAGGAGCAGCTAACCCTGGCCTACCGTGGAAGGCAGTTGCGCCAGAAGTTCATCCCGGACCTCGTCTGCTATGGCAGTATCATCGTGGAGCTGAAAGCTGTATCCGAGTTGACCGAAGAGCACGAGGCACAAGTTCTCAACTACCTCAATGCCACTGGGATGAAGCTGGGCATCCTGGTGAACTTCGGGCACTATTCAAAGGTTGAGTACCGTCGCATCGCGCTAAGTCTCGGCAAGGGGCGGCCGCAAGCGCCAGCGCGACCTCGTCGCCCAACGTCGCGCCAGAGGACGTCCTGAGCGGTGCACGGATTGCACGGTGGTTCGGTCCCTCGAACCCCGCCCAGAGCGCAAGGGCTTGTCGTCTTCGCGTTTCTTCGTCCCTTTCGCGTGCTTCGCGTGTTTCGCGGGCAATCTCTGGAGGCTCATGATGAACCGGAAGCGCCTGGAGGAATTGTTGGCCGCCTTCCCCTCGAAGCGGGTGGGCATCATCGGCGACTTCTGCGTGGACATCTACTGGCACGCGGACATGACCCGCTCGCTGCTCTCGCGCGAGACGCCGCACTTCGCGCGGCCCATCGTGGCCGAGAAGTTCTCGGGCGGGGCCGCCGCCAACGTGGCCTGGAACCTCCGCGAGCTCGGCGTCGGCGCCGTGCTGCCCATCACCATCTTCGGCGACGACTGGCGCGGTCGCGAGCTCTCCCGCGTGCTCGCCGAGCGCCACGGCTGCGACCTGCGCTACGTGGTCCACGCCCCGGACCGCGTGACCCCCGCCTTCGCCAAGCCGATCCTCCACGGCTTCCATTCGGAGCAGGAGGACGCGCGGCTCGACTTCGAGAACGCCACGCCCGCTCCGCCCGAGCTGGAGGAGATCGTGCTCGCCAACCTCGCCGAGGCGATGCCCACGCTCGACGCGCTGCTCATCGCCAACCAGATCAACAACAGCCTCATCAGCGCGCGGGTGCGGAAAGGCATCCTGCGCCTCGCCGCGAGGCACCCGAAGGCCGTGGCCATCGCCGACTCGCGGAACGAGATCGGCAAGTTCAAGGGCGTCATCCTCAAGCCCAACGAGATCGAAGCGGCCCGCGTGTTCCACCCCGGCATCGCGCCGGCCGACATCACAGACGCCGTGATCCGCGACTGCGGCACCCGCCTGAGCGCGCGGTGCGGCAAGCCTGTGTTCCTCACCGTGGGCGAGCGGGGCGCCTTCGTCTTCGACGGCAAGCGCTGTGACCATGTGCCAGGGATCAAGGTCGAGCCGCCGATTGACATCGTGGGCGCGGGCGACACGTTCATGGCCGCCCTGGGCGCCGCGCTGGCCAGCGGCGCCACCAACACCGAGGCCGCCGAGCTGGCCTGCCTCGCCGCCGCCGTCACCGTCAAGAAAATCGGCATCACCGGCGCCGCAAGCCCCCAGGAACTGCTGGACAGACTCGATGCCAAGCAATAGGGCTGCTATCGAGGTCATGAATCCCGCTATCGAGCGTGGCCGGCTCCGGCACGCACTCCTCGATTTCGACGGCACCATCTCAGTCCTCCGCGAGGGCTGGGAGCGGGTGATGGTGCCGTTGATGATCGAAATGATCGCCGGTGAAGCAGGCGACCCCGACGGCACCATCCGCCAAGAGGTCGAACGCTACGTGGACGAGTCCACGGGCCTCCAGACGATCCTCCAGATGGACTGGCTGGTGCAGGCGGTGACGCGCCATCGAGGCGCATCGCAGGCGCTCTCGGCCGAGCAGTACAAGGCCCTCTACAACGAGCGGCTGCTGGCGCACATCCGGGACCGCGTGAGCCGCCTCGAAGGCGGCCGCGTGCGCCCCGACGAGCTGATGATCGCGGGCGCCGAGGCGTTCCTCCAGGCCCTCGCCGGCCGCGGCCTGACGCTCTACGTGGCGAGCGGGACAGACGTGGAGGACGTGCGGCGCGAGGCCGCGGCCCTGGGCGTGGCGCGTTACTTCGGCGGCGGCATCTACGGCGCCGTGGGCGCGTCGCGCGCCTGCTCGAAAGCCGCTGTGATTCGTGATATTCTGACGACGCACGGCCTCGAGGGCCCCGAGTTGCTCGTCGTGGGCGACGGGCCGGTGGAGATTCGCGAGGGCAGGGCCCGAGGAGCGATCACCGTGGGCGTGGCCAGCGACGAGGTGCGCCGCCGCGGCCTCAACCCGCGCAAGCGCGCGCGCCTCGCCGCCGCCGGCGCCGATGTCATCGTGCCCGATTTCACCGCGGGCGAGGCGCTCCTCGCCCTGCTGTTCCCAACCGGAGAGTGAAGGAGAGAACCGTGGTGCGAGCGATGCTGGCTGCCGTGATCGCGTGGGCGGGTCTGGCCCTCGCAGGCGTGGGCGACCCGCAGGTGAAGACCGACCACCCGTGGTACCCGGGCGAGCTGTCGTGCTCGACCTGGGAACGGCTGTTCAAGACCCAGGCCGAACTCTTCGAGCGGGTGACGGGCAAGAAGGTGGTGAGTGACGAAGACAAGGCGCTCGCCTCGTGGTTCTGGCGGAACATCCACGTGCACCACTGCACCCAAGGCCCCGAGGACACGTGGGGCAAGGGCCTCGACCAAGGCGAGGAGACGCGCGAGTATTGGGCCGGCCTGTTCGCCTACGGCTTCGCCCTCTGCTATGCCGACCACCACCAGATGGCCGCCGAGTTCGAGCGGCTCCTCGGCCCCTCGCGCTCGCGCGCGATGGGCGTCGCGGGCCACACCACCTTCGAGGTCTGGCTCACCGGCGGCCCCTATGGCGCAGGGCAGTGGGCGCTGCTCGACCACGACATCTCGACCGTGGTCTTCACCCCCGACGGCATGCGCCTGATGGGCCTGATGGAAGTGAGTAAGGACCTCTCGAGCGTCAAGCGGAGCAGCCGCGAGCGCGGCTTCATCCCCGCCGGGCTCCACCCCAGCGACCCCGACGTCTACCAGCAGGTGAAGTGGGCGGGCTACGTGACCGGCTACGCGGGCGCGCCGCCGCTCGTGCACCTGCGGGCGGGGGAGAGCCTTCGCCGCTACCTCAAGCCCGGCCTCGACGACGGCCAGACCTTCGCCTACTGGGGCATCAACTACAACGCCGGCGGCATCCCCGGCCCGCACCGCGACCGCACGTGGGTGAATCAGCCCGAGAAGTTCTACAAGGCCACGCGCGACTGCGGCTCGCGCCTGGGCCAGGCCCGCTACGGCAACGCCGTGTTCACCTACGCGCCCGACTTCGCCTCGGGCAAGTACCGCGAGGGGGTGATTGACGAGTCGGATTCCCACGTGACCTTCGAGTGGCAAAGCCCCTACATCATCGCCGCCACGCCCGCCGCCGAGGCCGCGAAGGAGCAGTGGGGCATCCGCAAGCCCGGATGCACGGGCGGCCTCGTGCTCAAGGGCAAGATGACGTGCCCCGTGGAGGTCTCGACCGACCAGGGCGCCACGTGGCACAAGGCCGGCGACGCGAAGGACGGCATGGACCTCACCGATCGGGTCAAGGGCCACTACCAGTACTGGATTCGGCTCGGCGCGGGCGCCAAGGCCCTCGCGGGGTCCGGCCTCACGATGATCACCGTGTGCCAGTGCTCGCAAACGGTCATCCCGCGCCTGAAGGCGGGCCGGAACACGATCACCTACGAGGCGTCGGGCCGCGCGGTGATAGCCGCGGGGCCGAACGTGGCGCAGGTCAAGCCGCATCTGGTCGAGGGTGCTCTCGATTCACCCAAGGTCACGCTGGAACTCGCCGCGCCGCGGAAGGCGAAGGCGACGCACGTCTACGCCGCCGCCTGGGTCTCGTGCGGCGCGCCGCCACGGCCGTCGGACTACCACATTGACTGCTCGACCGATGGCGGGAAGAGCTGGAAGCCGGTGGTGAAGGACTGGAAGGTGGTTCAGCGCCCGCCCGAGCCGGGCGACTGGTGGAGCCAGACGTTCAACCAGGGCGACGCGCCGCTCGACGGCGTGCAGGGGCCGGTCCGTGTGCGCTTCGGCAACACCGGCAGCCGCCCCTACCGCAAGGCCGAGGCGTATCTCGCCTACGCCGTCGAGAACACCTCGCCGCTCAAGGCCACGTTCGCCTGGCGCGACGGCGGACAGGTGAGGCAGGCGAGCCACGTCTACAAGGCGGCGGCTGGCGAGGCCGACGCCTCGTGGAGCTTCGACGCCGGCGCGGCGCCCAAGACGCTGTGGGTGGAGTATGCCGCCGAGTGAAGGGCACGGAGGATGCCCCGAGGCCATGGATCATCCAGGCGGGCCAACCTCCCGCGGGTTTCAGACCCGCGGGAGGTCAGGGGGCGGGAGGTCGGGGTCAGGGGCTCGTCTCGATGCGGGTGGCGCCTTCCCCCAGGGGGAACGCGACGAAGGTGTCGCGGCCCTCGACGAGGAATGCGCCGCTGCGGAAGTCGCGGCGGCTGGCCACCTGGCGAAGGTCGGCGCCATTGACCTGCACCCGCCTGGCCACGCAGTCGCCGAGCTTGAAGGTGAAGTTGGCGGTGGGGAACCTGGTGGTGATGGTGACCTTGCCGTCAGCCACAACAATGTCGGACAGCTCGCGGGCCATCCAGTAGTGGCCGATCTCGGAGTTCTTCATCCAGAGGGTCCTCGTCTTATCGGGGTCGTAGGCGTCGAGGCGGCGCTTGACGGTCTTCAACACGTGGAAGCCGAACTCCTCGCCCTCGAAGTAGAAGCCGGGCCAGTGGCCGCAGAGCACGCAGGGCAGCTCCTGGGCGAGCACGGCGGGCAGGCGGCCGCCCTGGAGGTCCTCGGTGATGAAGCGGTCGGGGTCGCCCCGGTCGAAGCCGGTCCACGAGCCGAACCAGTCGCCGGCGCAGGCCCACACGCTGGCGATGGCGATGCCCTTGTCCTTCTGGGCGTGCCAGAGGGGGACGCTCGGGGGCCGCTGGTCGTCGAGCCACAGGAAGTAGAAGGGGCGTGGGTTGTTGTTGACGCGGAGCGCGGCGTCGAGGATGGCCTTCGAGTAGGCATCCTCTTTCTTCTTGCCGAAGGCGCCGGGGCTGGTGACGCCCTCGCAGGGGATGCCGGCGTTCTTGAGGAGCTGCATCGCCGTGGCGATGTAGTCGGTGAGCGGCTCGACGGGCGGGTCGTACCACTCGACCTGCTCCCACTGGTTCGTGAGGGCCATCGTCTTGATGTCCACCACGTGCGAGTGGGTGAGCATTTCGGGCGTGAGGTCGAAGTTCGGCCAGATGATTTCCTTCGTCAGCTTGAGCCAGTCGGCGAGGAGGTGGCGGGGATGGTCGGGGAAGCCCTGGTCTACGCGGCCCTGGCCTGCGGGGAAGGGGACGAAGGAGAACTTGCCGTGAATGCCCTGCTCGCCGCACCATTCGGCCCACCTCTTCGCGAAGTCCACGGGGATGGTGCGCGAGAGCTTAGGCACGATGGGGTTGGATTCCCAGCGGGCGGGCGGCAGGTCGGGGCGGTGCTTGGGCCGCCAGGCGAGCCACTGCTGCATCCAGTAGTAGGTGAGGTTGATGACGGGGCACGAGTCGTCAATGATCAGCGACAGGGGGGTGCGGAGGAGGGGATTGCAGACGGTGGCGTTCATGCTCGCTCCTTTACTCGGGGGCGACCTGGATCGCCAGGCCGCGCAGGCGGTCCTCGCAGGGGCGTTTCAACAGGGGCTGGCTCTTGAGGAACAGGTTGGCCGGCGTGTTGCCGCTGTAGCCGGCGGGCACGTTCTCCGGCTCCAGGAACGGCTCGCCGTCGTGGTGGAGCCGCGTGACGCGGTAGGCCAGAAACGCTTGATAGGTGCCTGCCTTCTTCGGCGTCCAGGAGGCCGAGAGGGTCGCGGCCGCCAGCTTCCCGCCGTCGCCGTGCGGGTTGTCGGCGGGGAGGGCGATGGGCACAACCGTCCTCTCGCCCGTCGCCGCGTCCTCGAAGATGAGCTGCCAGTACTCGACGTAGTCGTAGCGGGTCTCGAGGACGCGGAACTCGATTCTGACGGCCTCGCCCACCTTGGCGGCCTTGGGGCCGAGGGCGTCGAGGAAGAGGTAGCCGCCGCGGTCGGTCGCCCCCACGCGATGGCGGCAGAGCGTGTGGGTCTCGGGCACTGCATCGGGCGCAATCTGCCGGCTGTGCCAGCCGCCATACTGCGTGGCGCTCGCCCACTTGAAGTCGGGCGGCAACGGGGCGCGGGGGAAGCGTTCGGTGTTCCGCGTCACGATGCGCTCGATGGCGGCACGGTCCTTGCCGAGGACGATGGTGCAGCCGTAGCGAAGCTCGGGAATGGCGAGCCGCTCGTTGGCGACGCGGAGCATGCCGGCGCCGCCGTCGCGGCTGATCCAGCCTGCGTGCTGGCTTTCGGCCTTGGGCGGAACGTGGACGACGACGTTCTGCTTCGCCCCGCCGGAGTAGTTGACGAGGCTGGCGAGCGTGAGGTCGCCCCTGGGCTGCTGGAGGATGTTGAGGAGCACGTGGGGATCGGGCGGGTCGAGGCGGAAGCAGGGGGTCACGAACATCTCGATGGCGCGTCCCAGAAGCTCCGTGGGGTAGGGCGACTGCACGGCCAGCACGGAGTGGCCTCGTCCCTTGTCGGCGAGGGCGGCGGCGACCGTGCGGCGGGGCGCCCAGGGCGGCGGGGCGTTCAGGTGGTAGTGCCGCGGTCCCTCGATGAGGCAGTCGCCGAGCAGCAGCAGTTGCCCGCCCGCGTCGAGGTAACGGCCCACCTTCGCCAGTTCGTCCTCCGCCAAGTCGGTCTGCGACATGATGAGGAGCGGGAACTGCTTCACCAGTTCAGCCCCCAGGTCGTCCTCGGTCACCACCTCGTAGGCGAAGCCGAGGTCGGTGATCTGGTCCACGAGGGCCTGGTAGTCGGCCAGGTGGGATTCGAGAAGGCTCTGCTCGACGTGGAAGAGGAGGGCGATGCGGCCGCCGGGCTGCGCGTTGGCCCACAGGTCGAGGTTCGCGGCGAGGAACTCGGCCTGCTCGGGGCGGTACGTGTTCGTGCCGCAGACCGCCAGGCTCTCGGCGATCTGTAGGTCGTTGGGGTAGAACTTGCCGGCGGGCCGCCCGTGGCTGGCGGCCATGGCGGCCTTGATGAGGAAGTGGAAGCGGCCGCGGCACCACTCAGGCACGTACTCGCTGGGGCCAAAGATGTCCACGCAGCCGCGTTTGGCGAACCAGAACTCCGCGGTGCCGTGGGGCTGGGCGATGAAGCTGAAGTTGCCGGCCGTGTGGCAGAACGGCTTTCCCCGCTTGGCGAGCAGTTCGTTCTGGTATGCCTTGCGCCAGAGATAGAAGTCGGCCCAGGCGTCGGCCCAGAAGCGCGCCCACTCGCGCCGCACGTTCGGGTCGGGGTGGGCGGCGGGGTCGGCGATCTCGACGCCGAACTTTTCGCGGAAGTGCTTCTCCCAGGCGGCGCGGCTGGCCACGTCGTAGCTGGGCGCGCTGCCGGGGTTGTCGTACCACAGACCCGCGTAGTGGCCGAGCATCGGGTAGGGCGCTTTGGGGTCCTTGGCGTGCGGGTTCTCGTAGGGCCGCATCGGGACGCTCGGCAGAGGGTCTATGGCGGCGAGGAGCCAGGCGATCTGCCTGGCGCGGACGCTGCGGTGCTCGGGGGCGAGGGGGCTGCCCTCGCGGCGGACGGTGACACGGTGGCCCGCGTAGCCGAGCTTCTCGTCGCCGTTGCGGCGGCGGGTCGTGGCAGCGATGGATTCGGGGAAGAGGCGCCACCAGTCGTAGTTGGTCCGCCAGGCGTGGTTGTACCACCAGCCGCCGGGGAGGAACCTGCCGTGGATGAAGGCGAAGCGGTCAATGTGGTCGTCCTCGAAGAACAAGCTGCCCTCTACCCGCACGTCCACGGGGATGCCTGCCTTGTCGAGGCGTTCGACCACGGCTGCGTCGTCCGGCCAATGGGGCGTGAAGGCGTGGATGAAGGGCGTGGCGCCCTGGGCCTTGTAGCGCTCGACGAGCGCCAGGTGCTCTTCCGTGGCGCGTGTGCCGTCGAGGTACAGGATGCGTCCCCGCTGCGCCCAGTCGGGATAGCGCGGGTCGTCGAGCCAATGGCCCTGAACCAGGTGCGGCACGCAAAGCGCCAAGAGCCAGGCAGCCATCAGGGGCCCCCTTCGCTCGGCTGAATGAGGAGGAGGCGGACGTCGCCGGGTGCGAGCTTGACGGCGAAGCGGCGCAGGTCGGCGGCGGAGGCGGTGTCCTTGCCGTCGAGCAGGCCGCGGCACGCGTCGGCGGGCGATGCGGCGGAGAGGGTGAGGAGCCTGTAGTTGCCCTCGGGCAGGGCGAGGCCGACCTCGAGGTCGGCCTCCGTGTCCTGCCAGTTGATGAGGGTGAGGAACTTCTCGCGCGGGCCGCTCTCGGCGAGATACGCCTCGACGTGGCAGCCGTGTTTGTGGAGGAACAACGGCTTGGAGTCGCCGAGCACCTCGTCGAGGGCCTTCGCGAACTCGTCGGTGAAGGCCGGCTCGGTCTCCCACTCGACGAGGTTGCGCGGGAGGTAGACAACGGAGCCGTCGTCCCTGCCCTTGCGGACCAGGTCGGAGAGGATGGGGCGGTCGTGCTTCGCGCCCACCTCGTCTACCTCGCCGAGGCGCTGGGCGATGAGGAGCTTGGAGCCGCCGGCGTGCGCCGCCGCGAGGGCTTCGGCCGCGGCCTTCGACACGGCGTAGGGGAAGGGGAGGAAGAGGACTTTGTACTGGCCGATCTCCTTCAGGCTCTCGGGCTGGTCGAGGTAGTAGAGGTCGTAGGGGTAGCCGTGGGCATTGAGGAACTGGTTCACGAGGCGGGCGGTCCAGAAGCCCTGTTTGGCCACGGGGTTCGAGCCGAGCCAGTTGGTGCCGTGGTCGTTGTCCCACCAGTCCTCGGAGGCGCGCGAGGCGAGGACGGCGAGCGCCCTGGGCGTGCGGGCGCGGGTGACGCCCCAGCGTTCGAGGGCGGCGAGGAAGGCGAGTTCGCGGCGGCGGTGGTCGGCGGACTTCTGCATCTCGATGTAGTTGTAGCGGTACCAGGCGAGGAGGCGTGCGCCCTGGAGCGCGGCTTGGGCGCCCTCGCGGACGGAGGGGGGGACGAAGATCTCCATGGCGGCGCGTCGGTTGCGCGCCGAGGCGGCCCACACGCGGGTCTCGGCCTCCTGGTAGTCGGTGCCCAGGTAGTCGAGGTCGGCCAGGTGCCCGATTACGTCGTAGGCGAGGCAGTAGGTCATGCGGTTGTTGGCCGACACGGCGTGGGAGCCGATGATGGCGAAGGTCTCGCACCTGGGGTTCACCTTCCGCACGGCGTCGCGGAGGCGGCGGAAGCGCGCGGCGAGCTGCTCGTAGCAGTAGAGGGTCCAGCGCTTGTAGTCCACCGTGTCCTGCCAGATGCTCTCGGGCAGGTCGGCGCCCGGGCCGAAGCGCTGCTGGAAGGCGAGGCGCACGGGGTCGTCTTTGGGGCGGGTCTTGCCCTCGGGTTTGTCGAGGCCGTAGAAGGCCTCGTCGTGGCAGAGGCTCACGCCGTCCACGCCGCGGGCGGCGACCTCTTCCATCAGCAGTTGCCAGCCGTCGCGGTCCTTGGGGCCGATGTAGGTTTCCATGAAGCGGCCGAGGAAGATGACGTAGAGCTTGAGACCGTGGGCGTGGAGGGTGTCGGTGAGTTCCCGGAGCAGGTCGCGGTCGGGCGGCGGGGCGTCCTTGTCCTTCGTGTGCCAGCGGAAGTGGGCGGAGGGCCAGAAGGCGCTCATCTCGGCCTCGACGAAGAGCAGCACGCCGTCGGCGCCCAGGGCCTGGATGTCCTTGACCACTTTCAGGCATGGCTCGAACTCGGCGAGGGGCTTGGGCGGCGGGGTCTCGAGGTGGATGCCGAGCATCCACAGGTCGGCGGTGATGCACTTGGTGATGCGGTCTTCGGGCTTCGGAGAGGGCCACTCGACTTTGACAGGCGGCCCGGGGGTGAAACGGCGGGCGTCCTTCGGCACGGGCTCGGCCGCGCGCAGCGGCAGGGCCTTCTCGAGGCCGGCGACGGCTTCCTTGGGGCCGTAGGCTTCCAGCTCGACGAGTTGGGGAAAGCTCTGTTCCCAGCCGCGCTGGCCTTCGAGGGCGCGGAGCTTGAGGCGGTGCACGACGGCGGGGGCGAAGCGCACGTCGCACCAGGCGTTCGGCGCCCCCTCGGTCCACGCGGCGAGCACGGTGGGGCAGGAGCCGGTCCCCGCGGTGTCGGCGCACACGACGCCGCGGAAGGCGAAGAGCGGCCCCTGGAGGAAGCGCACGCGCGAGACGGGGACGGGCCTGGGGAAGACCAGCTCGTACGAGCCGGCGAGGCCGACGCCGGTGCGGAAGCTGGCCATCGTGGCCTCGGAGCCGTCGAGGGCCTGCCACACGCTCTGGCCGACCGAGGGCGACGGGCGGATGGCCTTGACGAACGGCGCGACATTCTGTAGGCGGGCCGTCTCCGGCCCGCGTGAGGGGCCCTCGCGGGGCAGGGACGCCCCGCCCACAGGCGCATCGGGCGGAAGGAGGGTGAGCTTGAGATCGGTGAGGCGCGCGCGGCCGTCGCCCTCGAGCGCGGCATCCAGCTCATCGGCCTTCTTCGCTCGGGCCGCGGGCTGGCCGTCGAGGAACAGCTCGCCGTCGCGGATGGCGAGGCGGCTGTCGGGGCGGTTGAGCGACAGGTCGCCGGCGTGGAGGCCGGCGGTGGGCTGCGCGGGCTCGCCCTCCTTGGGCTCGGCGGCCTGGCGTGCGAAGGAGTAGAGGCCGCTGACGGCGTAGGCCTTGCCGCCGACGTGGGCGAAGAGCGTGAACGGCACGGCGGGCGAGCCGAGGAGGGCGCCCTGGTTCACCAGGTCGCGGCAATTGCGGTGCGGGCGCCAGGTCTTCACGATGTTCTTGTCGGCGGGGTCGAGTCGCCATTCGGGGGCCGTGGTGCCGAGCAGGAGCCTCTGGCCGGCGGCGAGGCGGAGCGCGTTGCCCGGCGCGATGAACAGGCCGGCGCAGTGGAGGTCGCCGGCGAGGGCCACTTTGCCGCCCGGCTTTTCGAGCCGGAGCGGCGGCAGCAGGCCGCCGGGGCGAATGGCCTGGTCTTTCTCGCCGGCCAGCGTGACCCAGCCCTCGGCGCCGCCGAGGACGCGCGCCGAGCCTTCGCTCCTGAGGTCGCCCAGCAAACGCACGGTCCCGTGCGGCGTGAGGCAGGCGGGGCCGGTCTTGCCCGAAAAGACAAGGTCGCCCTCGATGGCCAGCGCCGCGTCTTTCTCGACGATCAACTCGCCGCCGGCGATCTCCACCTTGCCGGCCACGGCGGCCTTGCCCGCAAGGCGCACGGGGTAGGGATAGGGCGAGCGCGCCAGGTGGAGGGCCGCCGGCTGGAGGTCGCCGAGCCGAAGGACGAAGCCGTGGAACACCCCCGCGACGCGAACGACGGGGTTGCCGCTCACGGTGCCGTCGTTGACCAGGCCGCCGAGGCCGAGGGAGAGGGTGGGCTGGTCCTGCGAGGCGTCGAGCTGCGCGTCCTTCTCGATCACGAGGCCGTACGGCGTCTTCGGCGTCCAGGCGGTGTCGGGGCCGTCGGGCGTGTCGCGGGCGCTGGCGCCGACGGTCAGGCTGTGGCCGTGGAGGATCAGGCTCGCGCCGGCGGCGAGACGCAGGCTGCCGCCCACGGCGGCGTCCTGGGTGAGGGCAGGGTAGTCGTCGAGGCCCGACGGGATGAGCACGTCGGCGCCGTCGCCCGCGGCGGGCACCTTGCGGGCCGACCAGTTGGCGGGCACCTCCCAGTCGGTGGGGCCGTTCTGGCTTCCGCCCTGCCAGATGTTGCCCGCGGCCAGCCCGCAGGCGGGGAGAAGAGACAGGCGGCAAGCCACAAGCCACAAGCCGCAAGCTCTCCGGCGGGGCGTGCCGCTTGCGGCGTGCCGCTTGCGGCTCGCGCTCTGTGGCGTTTGCTCGCGGGCCATTTCTCTTTCTTTCCTCATTCGCGTTGATTCGCTGGATTCGCGGTCCACCATCCTCTACTTCGCGGCCTGGGCGCGGGCTCTGAGCATGGCGCGCTGGCGCTCGAGCTCGGCCTTCTTGCGCGCGGCGCGCACCTTGAGCATCTCTTCCTCGGGGATGAGTTTCGCCAGGGCCTCGATCGTGTCGCCCAGCTCGCGGTGGGCCTTGAGCAGCACCTCGGGCTCCCAGGTCCAGCTCACGAAGTCCATCTTCGTCACCTCGTCGGGCACCTTGAGCAGCGCGTCGGCTCGGGCAAGGAGCGGGTTGGCCTTGTCGCTGGCCCGCAGGGCCTCCGCGTAGTCGCGCAGCACGTAGTGGCTCTCCCAGTCCTCGATGCCGTCGCGGATGTTCTCGAAGCGCACCGAGCTGAACGGCCCGTCGGGGCCGGGGTAGAAGAGCATGCCGTCGCCGTTCGTGTCGCCCCAGCCGCGGGGGTGGAAGGGCTTGTCGGGCCAGCGCCGGCCGTCCTTGTCGGGGAAGTTGTGGGTCCAGATGTTGTAGCAGTAGTATTCGAAGCCGGTGACGCCGAATTTCCAGGTGAGCCAGAAGAGGACGCGCGCGGCGATGAGCGGCTCCTCCATCTGCACGTTGGGGCAGGGGAGCATGGGGCCGGCGGCGACGTACCAGAAGAACTTCTCGCCGCGGCCCTGGGCCTTGGCGATGAGCGGCTGAATGTCCTCGGCGTTGACGGAGTAGACCTGGTTGCCCTTGCCCACGTCAATCTGGGGGTCGAAGATGTCAATGATGCCCTCGAGTTCGGGCCGGGGGAAGCTGCCGCCGATCATGATCATCAGCTCGGGGCAGGCCTTGCGGATGGCGTCGGAGCGCCGCCGCATCTCGGCCCAGTCTTTCGTCTCGTCGCCGATGTAGACCAGGGCCTTGTCAATCAGGCCCAGCTTCTGCACGGCGTCGTAGCGCTTCTTGAGCGACTCGACGTTCTGGTCGGACACCCTGAAGTTGCCGGAGAGGTAGATGGTGCTCATCCCGCGCTGGATGCAATAGGGGATGTCTTCGAGGTTGGGCGAGAGCACGTCGGCGTACTGCTCGACGGGGCTGAAGCGGTGGTCGAGCAGGAAGTCGAGGTACTTCCGCTTCAGCTCGGGCGTGAGCTTGCCGTGGGCGCGGGCGATGTTGCCCCAGATCGTCTGGCCCATCGTTTCGAAGTTCCAGACCTCCGGTATCTTGTAGTCCCACACCTTCACGGCCAGCTTGAGCTCGCGGGGCGGGGCGTTCCTGGGCTTCACCGTGATCGTGCCCGCGTAGTTGCCCGCCCTGGTGTCGGGCCGCGTGCGGATCGTGAACCAGTAGGGGGTGGACATGTGTTCCGGCAGGTCGGCGGGGGCGAGGGTCACAAGCGGGTCGGGCACGTCGAAGTTCTTGCCGTGGAAATACCAGTCGCGGATCTTGCCGTTCGGGTGGAGGCGGAAGACCTCCTGGCGGAAGCAGGCGATGTCGCTTCTCGGTATCCTCGCGCCGCTCTTGGGGTCGGCCAGGTCGCTCCAGTCGAGCGTCACGCCCTCCAGCGCCCCGTTCATCGGGTAGACGAGCACCTGGAGGCCCTCGAACTCGTTTCGCGCCATCGCCATCTCGTAGCTTTCGTTGAACGGGCCGAAGAAGCGATAGCGGGTGTCGCGGTCGCAGAACTTCTCGAGGCAGTGGGTCATCCCGACGAGATACGGCTTGTCGAGCGGCTCGAAGTCGAGCACGAGGCGCGGGCGCTTCGAGGCATCGGGCGCCTTGTCCGACGGAATGTCAATCTCCGCCGTGTTCGGCATGCGCTTGTCGGGCAGCGCGAGGGGCTGGAGCGCGAAGCCCACGCGGGGCGCGGCCTCCTTCAGGCGCTCGCGGGCCGCGGCCGTGACGTTGAAGTCAATCCACTTGCCGCCCTCGGGCAAGCCCAGGAAGCGGTACTTGTGGGGGAACCACTGGCCGTTGAACTCCCAGAGCGAATACGAGTCGAGCTGGCCCGCGGGCTGGCCGCGTTCGGCGGGGGCCGGGACGGGTTCGCTGCGCAGCTCGCGGCAGGCGATCTCGCAGATCATCCGCAGCTTCTGGACCGAGGGCACGAAGACCTCAAGCCGCGCGCGCGCGAGCTTCTTCGCGGCGAGGGCCTTGGGCAGCTCGAAGGTCAGGTAGAGCTGGTTCTCGATGCCGCGCAGATAGAGCGCTTCGGGCGATTCCGGCGTCGGCTTCTTCGCCGTCGCGCCCCACAGTGTCGTCGTCTTGCAGCCCTCGTAGCCGCCGACCCCCTGTTGAAGCGTCACCGTGTCGGCCATGGCCAACGGGGAAGCCAGCGCCACCCACACGGCCCATCGCGCCATCGTCTGCCCCTTTGCTCCCAAGAGTGAAAGCTCCCGGCCCCCCCGATTGTGGCACGGGAGGGCGCGCGGGTCAAGGGGGATGGCGGGTGTGGGCCATTTCTGTAGGCAGCTTCTGCTGCGGATTCTCGTAGCGACAAGCGTCCCGCTTGTCGAACGGATGAAGAGAGCCGCAAGCGGGACGCTCGCGGCTACCTCTGCCGCGGGCCTTCCCCTGTTCCGGGAATTCTCGCATCAGAAACCACCTACGATTCCGGCCCGCACCCGGGGATGGCGCTTCCATAGGACGCATAGGGCCGATATGATATGATGGCGGGGGCTTGTGACCGGGCAGTTGCGCCACCACCAGAGGAGACCCACCCATGAACATCGTCGCCGTCCTCGGCAGCCCGCACGGGATGAAGGGCAACACGGGCAAGGTGCTCGATGCGCTGATCGCCGGGGCCCGAGGCCGCGGGGCCGCGGTGACGCTCTTCACGCTCGGCGAACTCAAGGTCGGGCCCTGCCGCGCGTGCGATGCGTGCCACAGGACCGGCGTCTGCCCGACCCGCGATGACTTCCACCCGATCAAGGACGCGATGCTCGCGGCGGACGGCCTGGTGCTGGCCAGCCCGAACTACATCTTCAGCGTGAGCGCGCAGATGAAGTGCCTGATGGACCGCTGGTGCGGGCCGCTGCATCTTCAGGCGATGGAGGGCAAGTACGGCGCGGCGGTGGTCACCTCGGGCGGCGCCGAGAGCCCCGAGGTCGAGAACTACCTCCTGCGCTTTCTGCGGGCGATGGGCTGCTGGACGGTGGGCAGCGTGGGCGCCGAGGGCTGGAAGCTGGCCGACGCGGCCATGAGCCGCCCGGTGCTTCAGCTTGCGGCCGACCTCGGCGTCCGCCTCGTCGAGGCCATCGAGAAGAGACAGACCTTCCCCAACCAGCTTGCCGAGCGCCGCGCGTTCCACGAGCGCATGAAGGGGCTGGTCCTCGCGATGAAGGACCGCTGGCCCTTCGAGTACGAGCGCTGGCAGGCGCGCGCGCAGGGGTGAGCCGCGCGGAACGGCGCGCCGATCGCCTCAGGGCCTCGGCGGCAGTAGCTTGACGTAGACCACCTTGTCGTCCCCGGGCGCGTAGAAGTCGGGGAACACGGCGGCCCGCTCGTAGCCGTTGTTCTCGTAGAAGGCGCGGGTGGGCTTGTACTGGGCGCGGTTGGAGGTTTCGACGTGGATCTGCGCGCCGCCGAGGCGCGCGATGATCTCCTCGGTGCGGGCGAGGAGCTCGCGGCCGATCTTCTGGCCGCGATGGGCGTTGTGCACGGCGATCCAGTAGATGGCGAAGGCGGCCCGCGTGCAGGCGATGGGGCCGAAGCAACTGTAGCCCAGCGTCTCCCCGCCCTTCTCGGCGAACAGGAAACGGTAGCCCGACTCGACGCCCGAGACCAGGTGGTCGTCCACCAGCTCGATGCCGACCTGGACCTCCTCGGGGTAGAAGAAGCCCGTGGACTCGAGGATGTTTCGGACGTTGGCGCGGTCGGCCTCGGTGACGGTCTCGCGGAAGGAGAAGCCGCGGGCGTGGAGGTCGCCCGCCGCCGTGCGGGCGCGCGGCGCGCGGGCGAGAACGGCGGCGTGCGACGGCGGCTCGATGTGGGGCCTGCCGGTCAGGGGGCGGGCCGCGCGGCTCACGTCGCTCACGATGCGCTGGATGGCGTCCACGTAGCGCAGCCCCGCCCGCTCCACGGTGGCGGCGTAGCCGGCGTCGGGCGAGAGGCAGGGGTTGGCGTTCACCTCGAGCACGCAGGGCTGGCCGGCCGCGTCGAGGCGGAAGTCCACCCGCGCATACCCGCACAGGCCGAAGATGCGCCAGCAGCGGCGGGCCGCGTCGGCCAGCGTGGCCAGCAGCGGCTGGTCCTCGGGCGGGAACTCGAAGCGGCGCGGCGTGTGGTGGTACTCGAACGAGTCCTCCTGCCACTTCGCGCGATAGCCCACGACCCGCCACTTGCCCTCCGCGTAGTCCTGGAACAGAATCTCGGAGGCGGGCAGGGCCTGCGGCCCGGCCTCGTCGGCGAGGAGGGCGATGTTGAACTCGCGGCCGCCGAGGAAGGCCTCCGCGAAGCACTCGCCGCTCGGCCCCTTGCTGCGCTCGAGGCAGGCCTGCCGCAGCGCCTCGCGGCGGTCGGTCACCACCACGGCATCCTCGTCCAGCCCCACCGAGGCGTGCTCCCAGATGCTCTTGATGATGTAGGCGCCCGGCGGCACGGGGCCGTCGCCCGCCAGGTCGGCCAGCGTGTACCAGGGGGCCGTGGGCACCGCGTGGGCGCGAAGGATGCCCTTGGCGAGGACCTTGTTCGAGGTGACGAAGAGCGTCTCGTTCGACGAGCCGGTGTAGGGCAGGCCGAGGAACTCGAGCAGGGCGGGGGCGAGGTGGATGAGGCGGCCGGCGCCCTCGACCGACTCGACCAGGTTGAACACGAAGTCGGGGGCCTCCCGCCGCAGGGCCTCCTGCGCGGCCCCCAGGTCGAGCGAGAAGGGCACCGTGGCCACCTGGTGGCCCAGCTCGCGCAGGGCCGCACCCACGGCCTCGGCCTGCACCAGCGTGTCCAACTCGTCGGGCGGCGCATTCGCGGGCACGGCGCCGTGGAGGATGACGGCCTTCATCGCGCGGGGCCTCGGCGGTGGAGGGCGGACTCGACGATGCGCTGGATGAGGCGGACGTAGGGGATGCCGCGCTGGGTGCACAGGATGGGGAGGTCGGAGTGGTGAGGGTGGAGGCCGGCCAGGGGGTTCACCTCGAGGAAGCGCAGGCGGCCGTCGGCGCCGGCCCGCACGTCCACCCGCCCGGCGTCGCGGCAGCCCAGGCCGCGCCAGGCGGCGAGGGCGAGGGCCTTCGCCTCCTCGGCCAGGGCGTCCTCCACGAGCACGTACCGCACCAGCTCCTCGCACAGCTCCTTGTTCTGGTACGAGTAGGCGTGGGCCTCGGCCTTCTCGAGCAGCACGATTTCGAGCGCGCCGATGGCCTCGGCGTCGCGGCCCGTGCCCACGATGCCCACGGTGAGCTCGCGGCCGGGCAGATAGGTCTCGACCAGCGCGGGCTGCGCCAGCCGCTGCCAGATGGCGCGGCAGGCGGCGGCCAGCTCGGCCGGCGTCGAAACCCTGGAGGCGTTGGTGATGCCCTTGCCCGTGCCCTCGGCCACGGGCTTGACGAACAGTGGGTACGGCATGGCGACTCTCGCCAGGTCGGCCTCGTCGGCCACCACGGCGAAGTCGGCCACGGGCAGGCCCAGGTCGCGCACCACGCGGTTGGTCATGCCCTTGTGCAGCGACAGGGCCAGCACCAGCGGATCGGAGAAGGTGTAGGGGATGCCGTAGACATCCAGGATCGCGGGCACCTGGGCCTCGCGGCCGAACCCGCGCAGGCCCTCGGCGATGTTGAACACGAGGTCCCAGCGGCCGCCGGCGGCCAGGCGCGCGACGAGCGCGCGGGCGTGGCCGATGCGGTCGGTCTCGTGGCCCAGCTCGCGCAGCGCGCCTTCGATGGCCTCGATGGTGTCGGGCCGGTCGAACTCGGCCGTCTCCTCCTCCGAGTAGCCCTCGGCCAGGTAGTCGCGGCGCAGATCGTAGGTGAGGCCGATTCTCATGGGCGTGTCTCGGAACATCGAGAGTCGGGGCCGGGGCAGCATGTATAGAGCGCCGCCCCGCGGACGGCTGAGATCGGCGGGGCGGCGGGGAACGAACGCGGCACTAGGAGCCTGTCCAAGAATCCCCGTGGGCTGCGTTGCCGGCGCCAGCGGGGCGGATGCAAGGCGCGGCTCCGCAGGCGATGCTACGGAGCGCATCGCTGAGGAGACGCAACGCGGCAGACGCCCCGCTGCCGCCGCAACCCGAAGGGACGCCGCGACTTCTGGCCGCAGGCGTTGTCGCACGTCGTCAGCGATGCTCTCCGTTGCATCGCCTCCTCCGTGCTCCTAGCCTGCGGCAAGAATCGCCGGCGTCGCAGTCCCACGCGGATTCTTGGACAGGCTCCTAGGTATCCGAGGGCAGCGGGTCCGGGTACCGGTAGAGCTTGCCCTCGAAGTTGCGCAGGAGCACGAAGTTGCCCTCGCGCCCCTGGTAGTATTCGGGCAGAAGGGGTATCTTCCCGCCGCCGCCCGGCGCATCTATGACGTAGTGCGGCACGGCGTAGCCGCTCGTGTGGCCGCGGAGGCCCTGGATGATCTCCAGGCCCTTCTCGACCGGCGTGCGGAAGTGCGCGCTGCCCACGATCGGGTCGCACTGGTACAGGTAGTAAGGCCGCACGCGAATCCTCATCAGGCCGTGGACCAGCCGCGTCATCGTGCCCACGCTGTCGTTGACGCCGGCCATGAGCACCGTCTGGCTGCCGAGCGGGATGCCGGCGTCGGCAAGCCGCGTGCAGGCGAGGGCGGCCTCGGGCGTTAACTCGTCGGGGTGGGTGAAGTGCAGGCTCATCCACAGGGGGTGGTACTTGCGGAGCATGCGGACCAGGGCCGGCGTGACCCGCTGGGGCAGCACGGCCGGCACCTTGGTGCCGAGGCGGATGATCTCGACGTGTTCGATGGCCCGCAGGCGCGACAGCAGCCACTCGAGCCGCTCGTCGGAGAGCGTGAGCGGGTCGCCGCCCGAGATGAGCACGTCGCGCACCGTGGGCGTGGCCGCGATGTACTCGATCGCCCTCCCCCACTCCTCCAGGCTGAACGGCGCGCCGGCCCGATGCCCCACCAGCCGCGAGCGGGTGCAGAAGCGGCAGTAGACCGAGCAGAACCGCGTGACCAGGAAAAGCACCCGGTCGGGATAGCGGTGGACCAGGCAGTGGACGGGGCTCTGGTTCTCCTCGCCGAGCGGGTCCTCTTCCTCGCCCTCGGAACGGACGAGTTCGGCCTCGACGGGGATGACCGTGCGCCGCAGCGGATGCGCGGCGTCGGCGGCATCGAGCAGGCTCAGGTAGTAGGGCGTCACGGCCACGGGCAGGACGTGGTCCTGCCGCGTCAGCGCCCTGCGCTCGTCGTCCGACAGGCGCAGCACGCGCTCGAGGCCCGCCAGGCCTTCGATGCGGTGGCGCACCTGCCAGGCCCAATCGCACCACTCGGCATTGGTCGCTTCAGGGTAGAAGCGCCGGCGGAACGCGCGCGAGCGCGCGCTGATGCGCTGCTCCAGAACCGGCGATTCTGGCGGGGCGGGAATGCTGTCGCGGGTTTCGAGGGAAGGACAAAGCTCACCGGGCCTCGACTGGCTCCACCGGGCAGCACCGGGCGCGCCGCTCGTAGCGGCGCTGAGCACCGCAGTGGTACTCCCCGGAGGTTCGCCGTCTTCGACGCTCATCCGTCGGCTCCTAACCAGAGGATTGGGAGGCGGCATCCCACAGCCGCTCGCGCGCCCAATCCTATCAGAACGAAGTGACAAACGCAACTCTCTTCTCTGCGGGGCCGCTGCGGCTCCGCGCGGCGATCCCACGCTCGCTCCTCTCTCCTGCGGTTCCCCCGACGCGCCCCTCTCCGTCGCCAGGCCGCCGTCTCGCAGGGACGCGCCGCAATAAGCTGGGGGGAACCAACCCGCTATGCCCTGGCCCTTGTGGCTCTCTTGCGCTAATGTGTAACCGGTTTGGGGCGCAATGTCAATAGGAAAAAATCACCCGCGAGCGAAATTTCTGCATTTTTCCGCGCCGCGCGCGGCACCGGCCCGGGGCGCGCGACGGGCGGCCACGCTCCGGCCCCGCCGCCGCCGCACCCGCTTCGCCGTGCGGACCAAGGCCGCCCCGCAAACTCCCGCGCTGGCGCACCGCCGCCGATTTCGCTAGAATACGCGCCGCGGCCACTGTCCCCTCGGCGCAAGGAGCAACAAGGCATGGAGTCCGTTCGCATCGGCATCGTCGGCCTCGGCGGCATGGGCAGCCACCACGCCAGCTACCTCCTCAAGGGCGAAGTGCCCCACGCCAAACTCACCGCGGTGTGCGACGTGGCGCCCGACCGCCTCGCCTGGGCCAAAGAGCACCTCGGCGAGGGCGTGGCCGCCTACGAGAGCGCCGATGCCCTGTTCGCCGCGAAGGTTGTTGACGCCATCGTGATCGCCACCCCCCACTACTTCCACCCCCCCATCGCCGTCCAGGCCTTCGGCCACGGCCTCCACGTCCTCACCGAAAAGCCCGCCGGCGTCTACACCCGCCAGGTGCGCGAGATGAACGAGGCCGCCGCCCGCAGCGGCAAGGCCTTCGGCATCATGTTCAACCAGCGCACCGTGCCCGTCTACCAGAAGCTCAAGGAGCTGATGGACTCCGGCGAGCTGGGCACCATGAAGCGCAGCGTGTGGATCATCACCAACTGGTATCGCGCCCAGAGCTACTACGACAGCGGCGGCTGGCGCGCCACCTGGGCCGGCGAGGGCGGCGGCGTGCTCATCAACCAGTGCCCCCACAACCTCGACCTCTGGCAGTGGATCTGCGGCATGCCCCGCCGCCTCCGCGCCTTCGTCGCCTTCGGCAAGCACCACGACATCGAGGTCGAGGACGACGCCACCGCCTACGTCGAATACCCCAACGGCGCCACCGGCCTCTTCGTCACCACCACCGGCGAGGCCCCCGGCACCAACCGCCTCGAAATCGCCGGCGACCACGGCAAGCTCGTCCTCGAAGGCAACAGCCTCACCTTCTGGCGCACCCGCACCCCCGTCAGCCGCCACATTCGCGAATACAAGGGCGGCTTCGGCGAGCCCGAGTGCTGGAAGTGCGAAATCCCCGTCCGCCAGGGCGGCGGCTCCCACGCCGAAGTCACCCGCAAATGGGTCGAGAACATCCTCAAGGGCACCCCCCTCACCGTCCACGGCGCCGAGGGCATCAACAGCCTCCAGATCTCCAACGCCATGCTCCTCTCCGCCTGGACCGATGCCTGGGTGGACCTCCCCGTGGACGAGGGCCTCTTCTACGAGAAGCTCCAGGAGCGCGTCCGCGCCTCCGCCGCCAAGAAGGCCGGCGGCAAGACCATGAGCGTCGAGGGCACCTTCGGCACCTGACGCGCGCCAGCCCGCGCCTCCCAGGCACCCTCCCCGGGGCGCACCCAGGGGCCTCGCCGCCCTGTCCATCCCGTCCAGCCCCCGGCCCGCGCCATGCTTGCTCATCTCCCCCTCCGTTCCGGAGTGAGCAAGCATGGCGCTTTGGCCATTCTCGCCCTTCTGCGGCCGCGCATGCCATGCTGTATCACTCTCTCCCCCACAGGGGTGATACACCATGGTCCAAGCCGCGGCTCTCCCGTAGGTCTCGGCGCCTCCGGCAGGGCGTCGCTTGATGCCCCCGGTCCACCCGCTACACAAGCCCCGGCGCAGCCGCCCCCGGAGGCTCCGCGGCCCGAACCTCCGCCTCGACCGGGCGGCTCTCCTCCGCTGAGAGCCGCCAAAGGTAGGCGCCGCCGAACACGCTCCGAGCCGCCACCACCCCCAGCTCCCGTTTGGCGCGGCGCAGGGTGATCAGCGCAATGCCTGCCGCCTTGGCGCGTGCCTCCACCTCCGCCGCCGGCACCGGGCCGCCGGCCAGCACCTCCTCCAGCCACAGCCCCGCCCGCTCGCGCCGCGTCGCCGCGGTCAGGCGGGCGTCCAGCGCGTCCTCCGCCCACACGGTCACCGGCCCCGGCTCCCAGGCCAGCACCGGCACGTCGGGCGCCGCGGCCGAAGGCACGATCCGGTAGGCCAGACCCGTCACCCCGCCCGCCAGGTTGCACTTCAGCGGCAGGAACAGCAGGCGGCCCGCCGCCTGGCGGTCCGGCCCCACCGCCCACACCGCGCGCGCCGCCGCCACGAACGCCAGGCTGCCCATCGCGCGATACATCGCCGCGGCATCCGACTTCTTCGTCAGGTGGCTGATCGCCACAACGGCCACCCGGGTCCGTTCGGCCAGCTCCCTCACCGGGGCCAGCGCGTGGCGCACGTCGGCGTTGCTGTTCGCCGCGGCGCCCCCCAGGTACGCGCTCACGGGGTCCAGCACCACGAGCCGCACATCCCCAAGCTCCCGGATGCACGCCGCGAGCACCTCGACGTCGTGGGCCAGCGAAAACATCTGGTCCCCCTCGGCTCCGGCCCGCTTCACGGCCCGCAGCACCAGCACGCGGCTCGGGTCGCCCCCCGCCGCCTCGAGGCGCGGCCGCACCGTATCGCCCGCATCGTCCTCGGCCGTCAGCAGGATCACGCTGCCGCGCGGATGCACACCCGCCGGCCTCGCCTCGCAAGCACCCAGCTCGGACCGCGAAAGCTCCTCATCCGGCCACAGCGCGCCCGTGGTCACACGCGCAGCCATGTCCAGCGCCATCAACGACTTGCCGCGCCCAGGGTCGCCCACGAGCAGCGTCACCTTGCCCGCCGGCACCCGCCCCGGCCACAGCCAGTGGATGGCGCGCGCCTCGACGTCCGACAGCCTTGCGACCCGCACCTCGACCGGCTCCTCGGCCGGCTTGGGCAGCCGCGAATAGCCAGCCCACTTCGCTCCCATGCCCCTTCTCCTCATCGAGTTACACGATACTTGGATACTACACCCACAGCACCCGCATCAAGTCAGGCGAGGTCTCTCAAGCGCACCCCCTTCGGCCGGCAGCGGCGGCCATGCGCCGGCCTCTGCTGGCCATAATCCGCAGCAATATAAGGATTTGCGGAATCAGGTGGATATGCAGCGGCTGGCCTACGTGTCAGCCGTTGGGCAAGGCGTTCCGCCGCCTCACCCTTTGGGCAGCAGGACAAGTGAAATGCTGCCCACTCCGTGAGTATATCATAATAATTTGCTTTGTCAAGCCTCCAATGAAAAAAAACGCCTTCCACCGCCCCAGGCCAAAGGGTTCCAAGGGACGAGGGGGACAGAGGAGACCACAGGCAGCCAAGCTCCCAGGCCGCGCCGGCGTTCCTTGAGTCCCTTCTTTCCCGTGTGGCCCTCCCCCCTCGCTCCGCCCCACTTCCTCGTCCCTACGCTCTGCCCCTCTTTCTCGTCCCTACGCTCTGCGTGGGGACGCGCTCTTGGCCGCTCTGCGGCCCTCTTCGCCTTCCTGGAAATGGAAGAAGGGATGCCGG
>ERZ795052.1203-NODE-1203-length-36187-cov-9.048267_pt1 | contig 36187 bp, 27 predicted proteins | sample MGYA00375136_ERZ795052 | MGnify/ENA primary metagenome ERZ795052 (study PRJEB30181, sample SAMN05720156) | activated sludge metagenome | isolation source: Anaerobic digester | place: Japan | collected 2015-05-26 ... | reverse complement strand
CGCACGATGCCCACGTAGTCCCACATGCAGGTGCGGACCTCCATCCAGTTGTGCGCCACCATCACGGCCTCGTCGCTTGCGACGGCCGTCCCGTACTGCCAGTCGGGAATCCGCAGCCGGTCCGGCAAACGCTGCGGGTCTTCCGACAGGCGGCCGGCCAACTCATACGCGCAAACTAACGCCTCCAGAAGCGAGTTGCTCGCCAACCGATTCGCGCCATGCAATCCGGTGCAGGCGGTTGCGCCCACCGCGTACAGGCCCGGCAACGACGTCACCCCGTCGACGGTGGCGCGGATGCCGCCGCAGCAGTAGTGGGCCGAGGGCACGATCGGAATCAGGTCGCGCGCCATGTCGATCCCGAAGCCGAGGCAGGTCTTGTAGATGTTGGGGAAACGCTCCTTGAGGAAGGCCTCGGATTTATGGCGGATGTCCAAGCAACAGTAGGGCGAACCGGTGCGCTTCATCTCGGCATCGATCGCGCGCGCCACCACGTCGCGGGGTGCAAGCGCGCCGCGCGGGTCGTACTTCTTCATGAAGGGGCGTCCTTCGGCATCGGTCAGCTCCGCGCCCTCGCCGCGTACCGCCTCACTGATGAGGAACCGCTTGGCCTGCAGATGGTAGAGGCAGGTGGGATGGAACTGGATGAACTCCATGTTCGCGATTTCGGCACCCGCGCGCCAAGCGAGCGCCATGCCGTCGCCAGTGGCGATGTCGGGATTGCAGGTATACAGGTAGACCTTGCCGCAACCGCCGGTCGCCAAAACCGTGTGGGGCGAGCGCACCGCATAGATTTCGCCGGTCGGCTGGTCGAGCACGTACGCGCCGACACAACGGTTGTCGCCGGGCATCTTGAGCCAGCGCGTGGTGATCAGGTCGATCACCATCGTGTACTCGTGCGTTTGGATGTTAGGGTGCCGGCGCACCTGATCGACCAGCACCGACTCCACGCGCTGGCCGGTGATGTCGCCGGCATGCAATACGCGGCGTTGCGAGTGGCCGCCCTCGCGCCCGAGATCGTAACCGGGCTCACCATCGGTGCGCGGGTTGAAGCGCACGCCCAGCGTCTCTAGATCGGCAATACGCGCCGGCCCACCGGACACGACCTCGCGCACGACCTCCTCACGGCAGAGCCCCGCCCCCGCGTCCAAGGTGTCCGCCACATGCTGCTCGAAGCTGTCGCCCGCCTCCATCACACAGGCGATGCCGCCCTGCGCGCGATTGGTGTTGCAATCATCGAGCCGTTTCTTGGTCACCAGCAGCACACGCCCGTTGCGCCCGAGATAGAGCGCGGTCATCAATCCGGCGATGCCGCTGCCCACTACAAAGTAATCACATGATTCTACGCGCATACCTTCCCCGTCTACATACTCGGCCTTTCATGAGTGATGCGTATCGTAACACTGAGGGAGCGAATAGTGAATAACGAATAGTTAATAACTGGAGAGCGGTCGAGCGCGTGTTTTGTGAGTGCGCCTTTTCCTAGAATCGCTATCGGTATCGCTATCGGTATCGCTATCGGATCTGTTCGATCCCGATACCGATAGCGATCCCGATGCCGATGCTCTCCGCACTTGAGCGTTGAGGGTTGAGAGTTGAGCGTTCACAAAGACACCTTTTGTATGACGGGCTTTTTTGGTAACATGCTCGTCCCTATTTCGCTGGAGAAAGGTTTTTCTATGATTCGAGTCAAAGTAGTGGGCGCAACGGGCTATGGCGGTGTGGGTATCACCGAGCTGTTGCTTCAGCATCCTGAAGCCAAACTGGTCGCTTTGGTCGCGCGCGAAGATGTCGGGCGCCCGATCTCCGACGTTTACCCGCATCTCGAAGGATTCTGCGACCTGCCGATCTTGGCGGCGGACGATGAACGCGCGGCGGTGCCGACTGATCTCGTCTTTTTTGCAACGCCGGACAAGGTCGGCATGACGGCTGCCACTGGCGAGTTGGCGCGCGGTGCCAAGGTCATCGACTACAGCGGCGATTTCCGCTTCACGACCGTCGAAGCCTATGCCGACTACGCCACGCGCATCGGCAAGGATCCCACGCACGCTGCCCCCGAACTGCTGACGCGCTGTGCCTATGGTCTGGCTGAGTTGCACCGCGACGCGATCCGCAAGGCCGACATCGTTGGGAACCCCGGCTGCTTTGCATGCAGTTGCATTCTAGGGCTTGCGCCGGCCGTAAAGCACGGTCTGCTTGAGCCGAACAGTATCATTTGCGACTGCAAGACCGGGGTCTCCGGTGGCGGCAAAAAGGTGAACCCTACCTTCCATTTTCCGGCGCGTTACGAACAGATGAACGCCTACAAACTGGCCGGGCACCAGCACGTCTGCGAGGTCGAGCGTGAATTGGGCCTGCTCGCCGGGGACGAGGTCAAGATCACCTTCACCGCCCAAGTCGTGCCGACCTGTCGCGGCATTCTCTCGACGCTCTACGGCACACTCTGCCGTCCCATGAGCGAAGCGGATCTGGTGGCGCTTTACCGTGACTTCTTCAAAGACAGCCCCTTTATACGCATCTACGACAGCCGGGCCGCCATCGGCACGCTCCACGTGCGCGGCACCAATTTCTGTAACCTGGTGGTTAGCGTGGACAGCCGCGTCAACCGCCTGCGCATTGTCGCCCATATTGACAACCTGATGAAAGGCCAAGCCGGCTCGGCGCTCCAGAACATGAACCTCATGTTCGGTCTGCCCGAGACCGCAGGTCTCAACCGTCCGGGGATCTATCCATGAGCACACCGAAAAAAACGGCTTCAAAGAAAGCGGCCAAAGCAACCAAAACGGCCAAAACAAACAAGCCTGCCGCGACGGTCCGTCCCGCCGCGTCGCCCGCCCCCCACCGGCATCCCAAGCCAGGGCTCGGGCGCGGTCTGGGTGCGTTGATCAGCCACATTCCGGCCGTGACCCCGCCCCCAACGACTGCGGCCCCGCTCGCAACGACGACGACACCGCCCGCACATGCGACATCCGGCGCCACCGCGTCCGCCACGCCGACGGCCGCCGTGCCCGCCGATGTGCAGTCGCAGCAGTGGGTGCTCGAAATCCCCGTCGGCGAGATCATGCGCTCGCCTTGGCAGCCGCGACAGACCTTCGATGAAGACGCGATGCGCGAACTTGCGGAATCGATCCGCGCCAACGGCGTGATCCAGCCGTTGATCTGCCGCAAGAACAGCGACAACCGTTTCGAACTGATCGCGGGCGAGCGGCGTCTGCGCGCCGCGATCGAAGCCGGCCTCGACAAAGTGCCGATCATCCTCGTGGATGCCGAAGACCGGCGCGCCGCCGAAATGGCGATCATCGAAAACATCCAGCGCCAAGACCTGAACGTCATCGAAGAGGCCGAGGGCTATCGCACACTCGCCGACACCTTCAATCTCACCCAGCAGGAAGTCGCCGACCGCGTCGGCAAGGCGCGCGCCAGCGTCGCCAACTCCCTGCGCCTGCTTGATCTGCCCGACGAGGTCAAGCAACTTGTCGGCAGCGGTCTGCTCTCCACCGGGCACGCCAAGGTGCTGTTGGGGCTGACCGACACCACCGAGCAAACCCTGCTCGGGCGCAAGTGCGTCACCGAGGAGATGACCGTCCGCAGTCTGGAAAAGCTGATCCGTCGCCGCAAGGCCAGTCTCGAAGGCGCGGAGACGCGCCGCCCCGGCAAACCCGACCTGCCCGAAAGCTACGTGCGCGACCTGACCGACCGCCTGCACAAGCATTTCGGCACCGCCGTGCGCCTCACGCCCGGCGTCACGCATGCCAACGGCAAGCACACCAAAGGCATGCTGGAGATCGACTTCTACGACAACGACGATCTCGACCGTCTCCTGCACTTGCTCGGCGTCTCGTTGGACTAATCGCAGATGAAGGGAGCCCACTAAAAAAATTGTTTCTCACACAAAGGCACAAAGGGCACGAAGGTTTTGAGATTTGGGATTTGGGATTTGAGATTTGCGCTGCTCGGGTTTCCTCTCACAGAGGCGCAGAGGGCACAGATGACGCAGATTTTTTGGGGGTGGCAGGGCTGGCTGCGAGTCGCAAGTCGCGGGTCGCGAGTCAACCTCTCTTATTACGACCACCCAGTGGTCGTAATCGTGAGAGTAAAAGCATTGCTCGGTTTTTTCACGCGAAGGCGCGAAGACGCGAAGCCCGCGTTGGTTTGTAAAACGGTGATGTAGGATCTGAAATGTGCAATCTGAAAAAAATGAAACCGGCACTGTGGGCATGCTGTGTATTGTCGTTCACGCTCGTAGGATGCGGAGACAGGCCGCCCGCTACTGAGACCGCGCCGCCGCGTCCCGCCCTCACCTTCACTGCGGCGCAGGCCAGCAATGCCTTCGCACACGTCACTGGACTCGTCGAGACTTGTACGCCGCGTGACGCAGGCACGCCCGGTGCTGAGAAGGCCGCGCACTGGATCCACGACCGTCTGGCTGAACGCAATGTCGACGTGCGCATCGACCGCTTCACCGATCCTACGCCGCGCGGAACGAAACCGTTTTTCAATGTGCTCGCGACCATCCCTGGCACCGGTGGCGGTTGGATCATCCTGCTCTCGCACTTCGATACGATGAGCGGCATCGGCAAGGGCTTTCAGGGCGCGAACGACAGCGGCTCTTCCACGGGCCTGCTGATCGAACTGGCCGCGATCCTACGCGCGGCGGGTCCGCTTCCGCACAACATCCTCTGCGGCTTCATGGACGGCGAAGAGTGCATGCTCGCCTACAGCGACCGCGACGGCTTCCACGGCAGCCGACGCCTTGCCAAGCAGATCAAAGCCGAGGGCCGCGACGTCAAGGCCGTGATCCTGACGGACATGGTCGGCGACCGTGACTTCAAGCTGACGGTGCCCCGCAACAGCACCGCCGCGTTACGCCTGCTGGCCCTGAAGGCGGCGGAGGCCACCGGCGACCGCGACCGCATCGGCCTGTTCGACGGTATCATCTATGACGACCACCAAGCCTTTCTCGACCTTGGTTTCCCGGCGGTCAACCTGATCGACTTCGAGTTCGGCAGCCGCCCCGGCCTGAACAATTATTGGCATACTCCGGAAGACACGCTCGACAAACTTTCGGTTGACAGTCTGCTGACCACCGGACGTATCGTGCTGGAGATGATCAACCGCCTGTAACCCTCCCTCGTGATTCATGCGTATGAGCATACAACATGCTTTTTTTCTGACGGCTGGCGAACGCGCGTTGTCCGCCACCTGCTTCGTACCGAACACTGTGCGCGGCGCTGTGCTGTGTATCCCGCCGCTCGTCGAAGAGCGCAAGGGCGCCCTGCCGGCTTTTGTGCAAACCGCCCGAGCGTTGGCGGCGCGGGGCATCGCCACGCTGCTCTTCGATCTGCGCGGTTGCGGCGACTCCGACGGCGCTTTCGAGGAGCAAGACCCAGAGGGCTTCGAGCGCGACTGCGACGCAGCGTGGAGTTGGCTGGCGGATCAATTTCCTGACGTGCCGCGCGCCGCGCTCGGGCTGCGCTGCGGCGCACTGCTGGCGTTGCGTCTGGCGGCGTGTCGTCCCGACACGGCCGCCTGCCTGCTGTGGGCACCGGTCGCCGGGCCTGATTTCATACGCCAACTCCTGCAACGCCGCATGGTCAATGACATGGTAGCCTACGGCAAAGCACGCGAAGGGCGGACCGATCTGGAAGCCCGCTGGCGCAACGGTGAGTGCGTCGATCTCGACGGCTACCCCGTGACCAGCGCGTTGTACAACTGGCTGCACAAGCTAACGGTTGAGGGTCTTGCAAAACCCCTTGCCTGCAAGTGTGGCACGGGCATCTTGCCCGTGTTTCATGGGCGGGACGCCCATGCCACGAGGGGTTTTGCAAGAGCCTCGATTGATGACAGAAGCGAGCGAGAATCATGCGTTTCTGATGAAAAGGGGGGGGGAGTCGGGAGCTTAGCACAGCACGAAACACGCGCTCGACTCCCGCTCTGTGTGAGTGCAGGCGGACACGACGCGCGGACAGCGGCAGAGGTGAGTGCGACCGCTGGTGACGACGTGACGACGCTGGACGTGCGCTACCCGCCGTTCTGGAACACCGTCGGCCATGTGGACCTTGACGCATTGATCACGGCCAGCGTCGATTGGCTGGAGGGTCGTCTGAACGCTCCGCCTGTCGCCGCGCCAGCACTTTCGCTCGACGCGCAAACAGCCCATGCCGAGTTGATCACGCTGGCGACCGCAGGGGGCGCGGTACGCGCTATCCTAGACCGGCCGTCGGGCGAGCCGCGCGCGGGCACCCTGTTTCTGCACGGCTGGTCGGGAGATCGCACCGGACCGCATCGACTTTTCACTTGCTTTGCGCGTCAGCTCGCGGCTCAAGGCGACCTCTGCCTACGGCCGGACTTCATCGGCCGCGGTTTGAGCGACGGCACAGCGTCGCAGGCATCGATCGCCGGCATGGCCGACGCCGCGTGCGCCGCGCTGGCAGAACTGCGCGCACGGCTACCGGCCGGTGCGCCGGTGCGCGTCATCGCCATTTGCTCCGGTTGCAAAGTGGCGATCACGTTGGCGACGCATGAACCCGGCATCGACCGCTTGGTGCTCTGGTCCGCCGAATCGATGGGCGACCTGCGCAGCGCGGCCACCGGCATCCGCAAGACCGGTGCCATGCTACTCACCTACGCGCGTAAACTGACACGCCCCGAGACATGGCGTAAGATCCTGCGCGGCAAGGTTCAGGCGAGCATGGTCGCCAAGGCACTGGTGAAGCAGGAGACGCGCAGCGCGGCCGAAGCCGCTTGGGAAAATGATGTACTCAAGCGCTTTCGCACATTTCGGCGGCCAATCCTTTTTGTGTTCGGCGGTTCCGACCCCGATGCGCCAGGTTCGCGCGCCGCGTATGAGCGGTATTGCCGTAAACACGGCATCCCGCACACGACGTACCTGATCGCACACGCCGGTCATAGCTACTACGGCGAAGTCTGGACGCGCAAACTCTTTGAACAAACGACCGCATTTCTCATGTCAAGCGGGGGCTCAATGCCTTTACGCTTTCTCCGGTTGAAGGCCGGCAACTGATGTTTCGCGACTTCGCCGTTAAGATCGAATACACCCGTTGATGGGGCGATTACCAAAACCGCAAATCTCGCATTTGCCATGATGAATGGCATGTTGTATTATCAGGCATTCATGGCCTTTAGTTGTAAAGAGCATCAGTAAGGAGCAGTTAACTATGAGAAAAGGGATTATGAGAATCAGGATTGTCGCTTTAATGTTGTTGACGGCCGGACTGGCCGCAGCCGGTGTACTGGACAATGCGTGGTTGATGGGAGTGACGGACAAGCATCCGCTTCTGTATAAGGTGGGTGAGGAAATCGTGTTTATCGTCACGCCCCGGAATCTGACGGGCGACATCCCTGCGGACACTTACTTGCTCAAGTGGGAACGCACGGGGGACGATGGTGTAAAGGACAACGGCCAAACCCCGCTCACTAAGGAGCCCTTTGTCTACAAGACGAAACTCGACAAGCCGGGGTTCGTGCGGCTCTATGCGGAGGTCGTCAACAAGGACGGCAAAAAATATCAAAAGGTCTTCACCGGCGACACATCGACGCCCGAAGGCCGGGAGGCGGCCAATCGCTTCGAACGCCAGAACAAGTCAATCTTCTTTGACGGTGGCGCGGGCGCAGAAACCGGCACGCTTCAAGCGCTTCCGGAACCTGAAGATTTCGATGCCTTCTGGGACCGTCAGCGCGCACGGCTCGCGAAAATTCCCATGAAAGCGGAGCGCATCGAACTCCCCTGCGGCAACAAGGACGCGCGGCTCTACGCAATCACGATTGATTGCGCGGGTGTGCGTCCGGTGACCGGCTATCTGACCATTCCGAAGGCTGTCGACAATGGCACCAAGTTCCCGTGCCGCCTAACGACCCACGGATATTCGTACCGAGCGCCGCACAATCCGCCCGGCGGTGCGCGAAGCGATGAAATCGTCCTCGACATCAACGCGCATGGCATGCGCCTGCCCGCGTTCGGCGGCGACGAAGGCTATTACAAGGCGCTCGGTTCCGAGATCAAATCGAACGGGCAGGGTTACGCTTTTGACCCGGCCGAGAACAAGGATCCGGAAATGGCTTATTTCAACGGCATGGCCCTCCGCGTGATGCGGGCGCTCGAATACCTGAAGTCGTTGCCGGGGTGGAACGGAAAAGACCTCTTCGCGTCCGGCGGCAGCCAGGGCGGTTTGCAGACCATTTGGGCGGCCGGGCTGGACAAAGATGTAACGCTCGCGGAATCCTCCATCACGTGGTGCTGCGATCTCGGCGGCGAACGCCTCGGGCGCAACCGCGGCGGATGGTACATCAAGTGGTCCGACGGACTGGGATATTACGACGCGGTCAATGTCGCCAAGCGCATCCCGACATCGTGCCGGACGATCATCCCCCGTGCCGGACTCGGCGACTACGTCTGTCCGCCATCGGGTCTCGCGATCCTCTGGAACAACATCAAAGGCCCAAAAAAAATCATTTGGGTGCAAGGTTCGCAACACGGTTATGTACCGCCGGAGAAGTACGAAGGCCGCGACTTTGAGATAGAAAAGTAAACCGGAAAACGAAGGGTCGAAAGGAGTGACCGTATGAAGGAAACATCGCGACGGACATTTCTGAGGGGGTCGGCGGGCATAGCGGCCTTTTCCATCGTACCGCGTCACGTGCTGGGCGGGCCTGGTTTTGTGGCCCCCAGCGAGCGTGTCGCGGTCGCGATCATCGGCGCGGGCGGCATGGGGACGAGCAACGCCAAGAGCCTGTTGGCTGAACCGGAGGCACAGATCGTCGCGGTCTGCGACGTGGCCGAACGGACCGACCTGAAGGCGTTCTGGTACCGGTATGAGGCCGGGCGCAAGCCGGTGAAGGCACTGGTCGAAGCACACTACGGAAAGGCTTCCCCGAATTACCGGTGCGCCGATTACGAAGACTTCCGGGTCATGCTTGAAAAAGAAAAGGGCATCGACGCGATCCTATGCGCGACTCCCGACCACTTGCATGCGTTTGTTTCGACCGTGGCGATGCGGATGGGCAAGCATGTGTACTGCGAGAAGCCGCTCGGCCACAGCGTCTGGGAAGTGCGACAGATGGCGCGGGTGGCGAAAGAAACGGGCGTTGCCACACAGATGGGTAACCAAGGGCACTCGGGCACGGGCATCCGCATGACGTGCGAATGGATCTGGGACGGCGCTATCGGGCCGATTCGCGAGGTGCATGTGTGGAGCGACGCCGGGCGCTGGGATTGGTTGCGGAAGTCGCCCGGGCGTCCGGCCGAGACACCGCCCGTGCCTGCGGGGTTCAACTGGGATCTTTGGCTCGGGCCGCGCGAACACCGGCCGTACCATCCGGCCTATGCGCCGTACGCTTGGCGCGGCTGGTGGGCGTTTGGAACCGGCACGATCGGCGACATGGCGTGCCACAATCTAGACCCCGCCGTGTGGGCACTGAATCTGGAGCGACCGCTCAGCGTGGAAGCGACGTCGACCGGCGTGGACGACGAAGCGATTTCGATCGCCGGGCTCTACACCTATCAGTTCGGACCGCGCGGCGACCAGCCGCCCGTGAAGGTGACTTGGTATGATGGCGGGCTGCGTCCGTCCATTCCCGAGAGGCTCGACCCCGACGACCCGCGACAGCGTCTGGGCGAGCGTAACGACGGCATCCTGTTCGTCGGTGACAAGGGATATATCACATGTCCGGGATGGTCGGGAACACCGCGGCTGCTGCCGCTCGAACTGCACAAGGCGTACAAGCGGCCTGCGCCGACGTTGCCGCGCGTGAAGGGGCACCACGCCGAATGGCTCTCTGCGTGCAAGGGCGGTCCGGCGGCGAGCGCGAACTTCGCATACAGCGCGCGCTTGACCGAACTGGTGCTGCTCGGCAATGTGGCGTTGCGGACCGGCAAGAAGTTGATTTGGGACGCGGCAGAGATGAGGGCGACGAATGCGCCAGAAGCCGACAAGTTTCTCAAAGGCACGTATCGGAAGGGATGGGAACTGGCATAAATCAGGAGGCGAGGATGAACAACAGAGGTGCAAGGATGACGCGGCGTACGGTATTGGGCGGCGCACTGGCGTGCGCGACACTGGGCGGGTTCTCCGCATGGGGAGCGGCAGATACGAAATCGAAGATGAAGATTGGCTGCGGCACAGTCTGCTTCCGCAAGCTGCCGTTGAAGGAGGCGCTGGAACGCATCCGCCGCGCGGGCTATGAGTATATCGAGACGCAGGCGACGGGACCGTGGTGTCCGCATGTGGACACCGAGAAGGACGACCCGCAGAAATTCCGCGAACTCGTCAACTCGTTCGGCTTCAAGGGTGTGACGGGGCTCTGGACCTCCCACGGCGCGATCATTCCCGACGCGAAGAGCGTGGAGGGCATCACGCGGACGATCCGCTGGGCGAAAGAGGCCGGCATTCCGATCGTCCACGCGGGTGACGGGAGAAAGCCCGACGCGATGTCGGAAGCCGACGCGCTGAAAGTGCTGGGCGAGCGCCTCGCGGCCATTCTGGAGGTTGCCGAGAAGTGTCAGGTTTACTTGGCCATTGAGCCGCACGGAACATTCTCGCTCACCGCTGACGGGCTCAAGAAGATTTTGGCGCTGTCGCCGTCGAAATGGCTCGGGATCAACTACGACACTGCTAACGTACACCGCGCCACTTATGCGGAAACGGCGAGCGGCGCGTATAAGTGGCCGCTTTTCGGGAAGCGCCAAGACGAGGTAACGACGCTGAAAGAAGTGATCGACCGCGTGGTGCATGTACACGTCAAAGACGTTAAAGGCGCGACGTGTGTCGCGTTGGGCGAAGGCAGTGTGAATGTGCGCGGCTGCGTGGAGTATCTGAAGTCGCGTGGATATGCGGGTGCGGTATCGCTAGAGACGGAAGGCGACAACGAGGCCGAGGACATGCAGCGGTTGATCGAGGCCAGTTACCGGTATTTGATGCGTGAGATCTGATCCTATAAGGAGGGCGAGAAGATCATGAAAAAACTCATTTCGGGAATCTTTGTGATGTTTTGCGCGACGGTGGTCTGCGCGGCGGACGACAGCGTGTGCGGTGTGGAGAAGCCCTATGACTTCCGTGCGCGGCTCGCGCATGTACACAAGCCGAACCGGCGTGACTGGAAACTCCAGCCGACCACGAATGAGTTTGTTTTCATCGACGGCATGAAGATCGCCGTGGGCGAAAATGCTGCACCGCTCGTCAGTCGCGCTGCCGATGACTTCCGTGATTACCTGCTCACTTCAATGGGAGTGAACGTTTCGGTGCAAGGGACGGGAAAGCCGGAGGATTGCGCGGTCGAAGTGAAGATCGACAAGGCCATGAGGGAGCGGGAATACGCGATTAAGGTGGGAGAGAAGGGCGTAACGATCCGCGCGGTGAATGCGAAGGCGGCGGCGCAGGGTTTCTACCGTCTCGAAGACCGCATGAACCTCCGCTCGGCGCCGTTCCTCGCGAAAGGCGCGGAGACGCGCCGTCCGAGGTTCTCGCCGCGCATGTCGCATTCGGGCTGGGGCTGCGACCAGTTCCCCGACGCGCACCTCGCGCAGATGGCGCACTACGGCATCGACGCGATCCTTATTTTCGTGAAGGACGTGGATGTCACAAAAAACGTTGAGCACATCGATATTACCGACACGATCCGCCGCGCAAAGGCGTGGGGGCTCGACACCTACCTCTACAGCTACGTGCTCGCCTTCGCGCATCCCGCCGATCCGGGAGCAAAAGAACTCTTCGAGAAAACCTACGGGCGCGTGGCCGCTGCGTATCCCGAGGCGAAGGGCATCATCTTCGTGGGCGAAAGCTGCCAGTTCCCCTCGAAGGACGAGCGCGTACTCCCCTACTGTTACTGGGAGAAGGACAAGATCGCCGAGCACCGCAAGAAGGGCGATCGCCGACCGCTCGCGGGCTGGTTCCCGTGTCGCGACTATCCTGATTGGCTCAACGCCGTGAAGGCGGCGATCCGCGCACAGGCGCCGAATATGGAGATCGTGTTCTGGAGCTACAACTGGGGGTATCACGATGAGAAGGAGCGTCTGGCGCTCCTGAACGCACTGCCGCGCGACGTCACGTTGCAGGCGACATTCGAGATGTTCGAGAAGTTCACCAAGCGCAACGGCCTGCCCTCGCGTGTGGCGGATTATTCGCTCACCTATGTGGGGCCGGGGAACTACTTCGCCTCTGAGGCGAAGGAGGCGCAGAAGCTCGGGATGAAGATGTACGCCATGTCGAACACCGGCGGCCATACATGGGACTTCGGCACGATCCCCTTCGATCCCTTCCCGTACCAGTGGAAGAAGCGTTTCGATGCGGTCGTCAAAGCGCACGTCGACTGGGGGCTCGCCGGTCTCATGGAGAACCACCACTACGGCTGGTGGCCGAGTTTCATCTCGGAGTTGTCCAAGGAGGCCTACACGGAGGGCGGCATGCCGTTCGAAACGCATATCCGGGCGATTGCGGCGCGTGACTACGGTGAAAAGAACGCGGATGCAGTGCTCGCCGTGTGGAAAGACTGGTCGGAGAAGATCGTAGACATGCACTCCGAGAACGAGAACCAGTACGGGCCGTTCCGCTACGGTCCGGCCTACCCCTTCAACGCGATGGAGCCCGACTTGGAGGCTTCGGAACTGCCGCTCCCGCCGATGTATCTGACCCTGAATTATCGGCGCAGTGCGGCAAAGAACGAGTCGCTCACGCTGCAGATCGAACTGCTGGAACCCATGGCGGAATCCTTTATGAGCGGCGGCGATGCGTTTCTTGCGCTGGCGGCGGCAGAGACAGATGCGACCCGGCGGGACAACGCCCGCCGTCTCGGTTGGCACGGTCAATATATGGCACGCTGCTGCCTCACGGCACGCAACGTCAAGGCCGCCGTGATCGCTGAACGCGCGAAAGACCGCGCGAAGGTGGTGGAGATCGCCCGTGCCGAATACGCGAACGCAAAGGCTGCGCTCAAGCTTCTGCATGCCGATTCGCGTCTCGGCTGGGAGCCCACGATGCTCTACCGCGGCGGCCCCGACATGATCGAGTGGAAGCTCCGCTATATGGAACAACACTATGCAGTAGGTAATGGGCAGTAGGTGGTTCAACCTTCGCGTCTTCGCGCCTTCGCGTGAAACAACAACGAACCTACTCGTCCCGGTAGGGCTTGTTTTGCTTGAACAGGTTGAGGCGGTTTTGTAGCGCCAGTGCCTTCGCGGATTCGCCGGCCTGAGTGTGGAGTTCAATGGCGCGATGGGTACAGTCGATCGCGCGGCGGAACGCGCCGCGCTCGGCGTGGGCCACGCCCAGCACGGCCAGAGCGTGGGGGTCCCGGTCGCGCAGCAGGCTACTCGCCCGCTCGGCCAACTTGACGGCCTCGCGACCGTCACGCAGTTCAGCATAGGGCGATGCCCCCATGATCCAGGCTACGGCGCAGAGCGTCTCGGCGTTTTTGGGATCGACCGCCAGCGCGTCCCGCGCCATTTGCAACGCGGCGCGCGCGCGTTCTACCTGGGCACCGCGCAAAGCCTGATCGGCCTCCACCTTGAAGTCCAGATTCAACCCGGCCAATCGGAACTTGGTCTCGATGTCGACCTTGTCGATCGCCTTGGTGTAGGCGTCTTCGGCAGAGATGATGCCTTTCACGGCCTGCCGTGTCAGTTCGTCGCCGAAGGTCTGCATGCCCGCGTTACGTCCGGTCTGCATGAGCGACGGAATCATGTGGGTCTTAGCTTCGCGGATCAGAGCGGCGACGGCGGTGGTGACGACCAGCACCTCGAAAGCCGCGATGCGCCCGCCCTCGATCTTTTTGCAGAGTGTCTGTGCGACCACACCTTTAAGCGTGTCGGCCAGCATCGAGCGGATCTGGTTTTGACGCCCCTCCGGGAACTTATCGATCATACGCTCGACGGTGGTAGCTGCGTCGTTGGTGTGGAGCGTGGTAAGGACCAAGTGCCCGGTCTCGGCCGTCTCAATGGCGATTTCCATAGTTTCCAGATCGCGCATTTCGCCGACCAGCACGATGTCGGGGTCTTCACGCAGTGCCGCGCGCAGTGCGCGCGCAAAGCTCGTGGTGTTGCGGTGTACCTCGCGCTGATTGATGACGCATTTTTGGGGCGTGTGTACGAACTCGATCGGGTCTTCGATGGTGATGATATGTTCGTTGCGATTCTGGTTGATGTAGTCGATCATCGCCGCGAGCGTGGTTGACTTGCCACTGCCGGTGGGGCCCGTGATGATCACCAGTCCCTTGGAGAGCGTGCAGAAGGAACGTATCGCCTCAGGCAGGTTGAGTTCCTCAAAGGAGGGAATCACCTCAGGGATGACGCGCATCACTGAACAGTAACCATTCATGTCGCGGTAACCGTTAACACGGAAGCGCGCCACCCCTTTGACCTCATACGCGCAGTCAGTGTCGTACTCGGTTGTGAGTTGCTCGATATTGGCCGCGGGCATGATCTCTTTGAGACAGTCCAGAATGTCTTCGCTGGTGAGGACCGGTTCTCCGGGCACGGGAGAAAGCGTACCGTGAATGCGGCGGAAGGGGGGGCGACCCGCACTGAGATGCAGGTCGCTCCCCGATTCGTTCACGAGCGAAACGAGCAGTCGGTCAATACGCGCCATGGGCGATGCCTCTTCGGATTGGAACGGGCGTCCCCGCCCGCTTTTTTGAGCGTTGAAAGTTTTTTAACGCAGAGGCGCAGGGACGCAGAGGTTTCATGGTTTCGGGTTTCATGGTTTGATCCACACCCTCGTGGCATGGGCGTCCCGCCCATGGGGCAGACACGGGCAAGATGCCCGTGTCACACCCTCGTGGCATGGGCGTCCCGCCCATGAAAGAGCAGCAAGGTTTTGCAAGAGCCTCATCTCTCACCTATTACCTCTTACCTGTTACCTCGCTTGCCAGTACTCCCGTTAGTTGTCCTTGAGCAGCGGCGCGACCGGCGTTTCAGCCGGTTTTGCCGCAGCCGCAGCCTCGGCCTCGCTGGTCAGCGGCTCAGCAGGCGTCACCGCGACGGGGCGCAGATTACCTTCCGTCACCGCAGGCTTGGCGGGCTTCTTGGGATCATCGATGCTGAGAACCTCTTCCTTGGTGCGGTCGCCGGGCTCTTTGAGCTCGCCCGTGAAGAGATCACGTCCCAGGATCGCGTTCTTGGGCATGCCGACATCCTCGGGCAGGGCGCCCGGATCAGCGATACCGACCGTGACAAAGATGATGATTTCCTTCTGCTGTTTCTGACGGCTCTTCCAGCCGAAGACGCGCGGGCCGATCCACGGCAGCTTGCGCAGGAAGGGAATGCCGGAATCCACGTTGCCCTCTGTGGTCTTGGTCAGGCCGCCGATCACAGCGGTAGAACCGTCTTGCATGGTGAAGACAGTCTGCATGCGTTGCATGTCGATGATCGGGAACTGCGGGACCGGTGTGTCAGGACTCACGCCGAAGACGTAATAGGGCGTCTCCGTATTCAAGGCGCTGATCGAGGGCTCCACTATCATTGTGATGAGGCCAGCCGGACTGACGCGCGGCGTGACCTTGACGCTGATGCCCCAACTGAAGAAGGCCTCGCCCGCAAAAAGGCCGCGGCCCTTGCCGTCCCGGTCACCCTTGTCACCGGGGATGACCTCCAGGCGCGCGGAGACGTCGAGTTGGTCGTTCTGGACGCCGGTCCGCGATGTCGTCATCGACACGTTCGGCAACTTGGTGGTCATATCGACGACCGCCTCTTTTTCATTGGCGATGATGATCTTGGGGTTGGAGAAGATCGAGACGCCGTCGATCTGCTCAAAGGCGCTCATGGCCAGCCGAAAGCCGTCGACCGAGAGCTGTCCACTGATGCCGCGTGCCTGCCTCCACTTCATGTCTTCCGCGCTCCGGCCGGCGCCTTTGGTCAGGCCTTCAGAGGTTATGGCGGCGGCGGGGATTTCACCGGGTGTGACGAGGACATCAGCCCACTGTTTTTGACCACCTGGGCCATCAACGAGCTCCTGCGTCCCCGTCCTGTAAGCGGCGAGCTTACCGCGATTGTATTCCATGCCGGCATCGACATCGTGAATGGTGGCCCCCCACTCCTTGAGTTGGTCCCACTTCATGCCGAGTTGCCGACTGGCAGCGGCGGTCAGTTCGACAAAGCGGACTTCAACGTAGACTTGCGGCGTCGGCTTGTCGATGGACTCGATCATGGCCTCGCACTCGAAGATCTGCTTCTCGGTTGCGGTGACGATGATCACGTTGCCGGCATTGTAGGAGACGGCGGAGACCAGCGGCTTGCCCGTTGCATCCCGACCGAACGCGCTGACGACAAGATTGGTGATCTCGTCAGCGCGGGCGTGCTTGAGGTCGAACGTCTTGGTGATCTTGGGGATCACATCGGTTCTGGCCTTCACGATGAAGATGCCCGATCCGGCGGGCTCTTCGGCGAGTTGCAGGCCCTGCGGATTCAGAATGGAGGTCAGTCCTTTGCGCCACGGCACATTATCGAGGCGCACGCTGATCCTGGCCTGCAGGTTTGAGTCGCCGCCGGAGATGATGTTGGCGCCGGTGGCGTCGCGGAAGGCTTTGATCACATCGGTGAGCGGGGTCTCATCGAACGACATCGAGACCAGCGACTCGGTGTCAGAAGCGTCTGTCACGCGCACCCCCTGCTCGGCAGGCGATGCGGCGGCGGGTTTTTGTTCTTGAGCGGTCGCCGCATGCATGACAACGGCGATCAACGCGACACCGACAAGGTTTAATCTTTTCATCGTATACTCCTGTTTTGTGTTTACTGTGCGGGGAGAGGGGTCGGGAGCAGGCGGGTGGCGCGCACCGGCTTCAACTTCAATGTAAGGTCGGCGAGCGACTCAATGCTCCAGATAAAATGGATGTTGTCGTTGGTGACCGTCAGGGTGTCACCGACCGTATAGCTGACGCGGTTGATCATGGCCAGCGTACGGGTCTCACCGTTGACCGGGTTTTTGGATTGGGTGAATCCGTTGACCACAAACAGGGCGCGGGCAGCCTTCCAATCGTTTTCGGTGATCGGCGGGGGCGGTGGCGGAGGCGGCGGTTCTTTCGGAGCCGGCGGCTCTTCTGGGAGGACCGGCGGGGGCGGTTCCACCACCTCCGGCTCGGGTTTGGGCGGCTCGTAGCCAATGGGCCAGAACGGGTCACGCACGGCAAACACGCAGGTGGCGAAAAGCAGGAGGGGGAGCGACCATTTTAACGCAGAGACGCAGAGGGTTGGTTTCGGGTTTCCGGTTTCGGGTTTCATCCACAGATGACACAGATGACGCAGATGGTTGAGGGTTGAGAGTTTTTTAACGCAGAGACGCAGAGACGCAGAGATTTTTACGGGGTGGCGTCGCGACCGCAAGTCCGACGAAAGAACTTGGAGTGCGGCGGCAAGCGGTATTCCACGCGACGCCGCTTTTTGAGCAAGAGTGCAACGGCAAGGTGTATGCAAAAGCGGTGCCGCAGGCCACGCATCCCTACATTTCGTCCCTACACTTCGTCGCTCACACTTCGTCGGGTACACTTCGTCGGGTACACTTCGTCCAAAACACTTCGTCCCTACACTTCGTCCAAAACACTTCGTCCCTACACTTCGTCGCTGGCGCAACCGACTAAGAGTGGGGACTAAGTGTGTTCGACTAAGTGTGGGGACTAAGCGTGTTCGACTAAGTGTGGGGACTAAGCGTGTTCGACTAAGAGTGGGGACTAAGCGTGTCTCCGCGCACGGCGCGGAGAGAGAGCGGTGCCGCGACCCGCGCACGGCGCGGCCCTTGTCACCGCACTCCAGATTTCGCCGCCACGCCGCGAACAGCATCAAAATCATGTTCATTTGCGTTTCTCCCCCTTGACGGGCCACTCGAATGTGATGGTGGCTTTGTGGCGCTCCGGCGTCGGCATCTGGTGCTCGATCCTGAGCCCGGACACGACGGCGAGCGGAAACGTCTGCTCGGCGGCCTGCACAAAGGCGACGATCTGCGTGTAAGCTCCGTACCCGGTGAGTTCAACCAGTTGGCGGGCGTAGAGTTGCTGCGGCGGCGGATTCGGGACTTGCAGCGGGATCAACCGGTCTTCCCTGATGTTGACAATTGTGAAGCCGGCCTCCTCAGCCAGCGGGTCCAGCAGTGACTTGCCGCGCATGGAGAACGAGCCGAGCAGCGGCTCGATCACGCCCTCGTCGAGTATGTCTTTGAGCGCGGCCTCCGCAGCCTCAGTGGCGGCCCGCTGCTTCTGGGTGCCGGTGATGTCTGTCTTCATGGTCGCGTGCTTGACGCCCAGCTGCGCGACCTCGGCGGTCAACGTCTTGACCCGCTGGTAAGTGGGCTTGATCCCGAAGACAATGATCGCCACCCCGGCGACCAGGGCGACGCCGGTAATCCCTAGCGCCATGCGGACCTGCGGGGAGAGCTTGTCGAGCGCGAAGGGGGCGTCTTTCATTCGAACCTCCTTTCGCTGCAACCGCATGAGATCTCGAAAAGGATGTGTTCGCGCACGGCAGGACCGCGCGCGGCATCCTGGCGGAACGTCCCCTTGGGGATTTCGGCCTTACAGATCAGGTTGGAGAAGACCGGCTGGCGCAGGGCTTCGAGCAAAGATCGGACCGCTTCGCTGGCGGTACTGCTGCTAACGCGGCCCGCGATACGCATGGTGACGGCCTCGGCAAGGTTGGTGGGCCCCAGCGGCTTGACTTTGAGGGCGGGGTCCTGGGGAGGCAGCGGCGGCGGGGTGGGTACGCGCAGCTCAGTGAGTTGGATCGACGCCGGGACGTGCTGCGGCAGGTGTGCGAGCGCATCGCCGAAGCGGATGCGCGCGGCGCGATAAAAGTCGAGTTGGCTGAACGCCGCGCGCGCCTCTTTCTCGCGAGCGCGCAACGCCAAAACCTGATCGTGCGCCGGTTTGAGTTCCGCGCAGTACGTCTCCAGAGTCGTCTTCTCGTGCGTGACATGACCAATGTGCGCAGAGAGCAAGAACCACCAGACACCGAGACCGACGACGCCCAAGACCGCGAGCAGCGGCACCATGACGCGCAACCGGATCGGGCTGGAGCTAAAACGCTCGTCATCCTGCAAAAGGTTCAGGTGGAGAGATGCGTCGTTCATGCGTCCTCCAGTACGGTACGGGCCGCTCCCAGCGCCGTCATCAGCAACGGGGCGCGCTTTTCCACGTCCTCGGGCAACCGGACGGCCTGCCCGGCCCGGCCGATCCCGTCGAACGGCGAGCAGAATGTCATGGTGCGGTTCATCACGCGCTTGAACAACTCCCCCCAGAGCTCGTCACCGATCGTCAGGCCGTTGACAAAGAAGTGCTCAACCTGACGTTTACAACGGCGCAGCAGATAATCGGCAGAAATCTCGACCTGACGGTAAAGCGGACGCAGGACCGGCTCGATAATCGGCACGGGATCGAACAGCGTGTTCTCCAGCGCCGAATCGGCCAGTTCGAGTTCAATGCCCACCTCACTGCTGATAGCGGAGCGCAGGTGATCCATACCCACCGCGTGTTCGCGGTAGAAGACCAGCCTGCCCTCTTGGAAGGCGGCCAGCGATGTCGACTCCGCGAACACGAACAGCGCGACCGCATAACCCCCAGCTCGCGCCAGCGCGGAAGAGGCGGCGAATCCGCCCATTGCCGCAGCGGCGGTGATCTGGAGCGAGCAGGCCGTCGGCCGGCGTCCCTCAGGCAAGAGACGCACCGCCCACGCCGCCTGGAAATCAGGCAGGCTGGCCACGAGCGGCGGCATCTCCGGGGCGGTCTGGCGGGACACGCTCCGATAAGCCACGGCACGATCAGCCGTCTCTTCACCGTGACCGCCAGCCGAGTGGCACAGGCTGGCCTGCGGCGAGCGTATGGCCAAGGCCGCGCACGGAGCCCTGAAAGGTGCCGGCAGCCGCCACGTCTGCGCCTCGCTCTCTTCCGGCGACATCGGCAACACGCAGGGCAAGTCAAGGAAATCCGCCGCCACCACCTCGACCCGACCCTTACTTTTGCGCAGCCGCACAGCCGGCACGCCTTCGCTCAAACCAGCACCCAGTTCAAGGCCCGTGACATCGGAACAGGCCTTAAATGGCTTGGAAAACGAACTGGAAAGGGAAACTCGCGACATGGCTACGAACGAAGCATAAAGGATGCCAGAGGAGAGGAGTGGCAGGCAGTCGGATAAGAAGTAACGGGTAACAAGTAAACCGCGTGATCGCGACAGTCTCCTAAATCCCAAACGTTAACCCCCAAATGCCAAGCGTGTCCGAGCACAGCCCGGAAGGCGGCTTGCGGGGACGCTCGTTCTTCCCCGTCGAGCTTCTCGTTTTTGCAAACTTCTTTGCAGAAGAGAGAACGTTCGTCAGTGTATGAATGCGTTGGTTCATTCGTGCGTTAGTTTGGCCCTGCTGGAATCGGGATCGCCGCCCGTCGACCTCTCTTGTTGCGACCGTACGCGACCCATAACTCGACAGACCCATAACTCGGAATTGCTTAAAGGCACGGATCGTGCTATATTCTGAATGATATGAAATCTGATGAGAAGACCCAAGACATCAAGATCGATATCCGGTCGCTGGAGTGTGGGTGCATCGATAGCGCTCAGACCAAAGACGGCGCGGTGTCGGCTGACTATTTTGACCGGCTCGACTACCGCTTCCTCTTTGAGCATGCCTATGACGCGATTCTGCTGGCCGACGGCCGTGGCACGGTGGTGGCGGCTAACGCCCGCGCCGATGATTTTTTCGGCTATGGGGCCGGTGGGCTGGCGGGACGCTCTCTGGAGACCTTGGTGGCCGGGGTGACGCCGCCCCTGCTGCGGGAGATTCAGGATGTGATCGCCCAAGAGCGTTACATGCGCATCCAGACGTTCGCTGTCCGCAAGGGTGGCGCACGCTCGGCGGTCGAGGCGGTGGTGATGGGTAATGGCTCGCATTCGCCAGAGCCGGTCTGCTATCTGGTCCGCGACATCTCGGAGCGGCGGCGTGCCGAGATTGCGGAGCAGCAGGCAGAGCGTAGCAGGGCGATGGCGGAGAGCCTCTCCGCAGCGTGCCACGCGCTCGGGCAACCCGCAACCGTGCTCCTAACCAGCATCGAAATGCTGAAGCTCGACGACACGCTCGACGCAGCGACACGGAAAGAGATGGTCGAGATGTGTTACCATGCGGCGATCCAGTTGCGGGAGCGCGTGCGGCTGCTCTGCGCCGTGCGCGGCAAGGAGCCGGACGGTGAGGAGGACACGGCGTGACACGATTCCACAGACAGCAAGGCTTCACCTTGGCCGAGACGGTCATCGCCATGGCGCTGCTGGCGATCATCATGCTGGCGGTCCTGCCGTTGATCGATCAGATCATCTGCCGTTTTCAGATGGCGCGTGACCACTACGTGGCGGCCACGCTCTGCCAAGGGCGCATCGAGCGCGCGCGCGCGGAGCCTTACGAGCAGCTCGATGCATGGGAGGAGGTCGATGTCTTGGTAGATGCTTTCGGCAACCCCTCCGCACCGGACGGGCGCTTCCGCCGCACGACACGCCTGCAGCGTGATGTCCCGGAGATCGGCCTGACCCGGATGACGGTACGCATCGATATCTGCAGTTGCTCGCGCCTGGGCTGGCGTACAACGCTGCACCCGATCCGCAGCGGTCCGTTCGCATGCCGTTTCACAGAGGAACACGAAGAGATGTGCTATCTTTTCACCGAGTACAGGGAGAGATGAACGTGAGGCGAGGGTTCACACTCACCGAAATGCTGATCGCCTTGGCCATCACGACGCTCGCCGTTGTCGTTGCGGTGGGGCTCTGGATCATGTTCATGTATAAGTCGCTCCGCGCCAACACCCAGGCTGAACTGGATATGGACGTGCGTAACGTGATTGAGCGTTTCCGCACCGAGGTCCGCAACACGGCGCGCGAGACCATCGTCTTCTATCCCGAACAGCGCGAGCCCTATGCGGCTGTGAGCTTTGCCTTGGCCGCCGATGACGACGGCGACGGGTTGATGGACATGGACGCAAGCGGTTCGAACATCTTATGGCGTCAGACGGTGGTCTACCACGTCTGGAACCGTTCGCCTTACCAGATGCGCCGCACCCTCTTCCGCAACCGGTACCCGGACGCCTCCTATGCCGACCGCTACAATCAGGTGGCGGCGGTGGTCATGAGCGGCGAGGGCGAAGGGGCCTGCCTGGCCGGGGAGAGCGCGACCACCTCGGTCATGTTCCAGAACCTCTTTACCGGTCGCCTGTGGCACGCCACCGCGCGCTTCGACGGCTACTCGCCCCGGCCCAACGTCGCTGAAAAAATCACCTTCGGCAGCCTGCCGCTCGCACCGGGCGCCCACCAAGTGAATTTCAAAATCGTCGGCAAAAACCCCGATGCCTCCGCGCGCCGCCTGCGCTTGGATCAAGTGTCCGCCAGCATTTCGGGCTGGCCGGTGGAGGCCGAACATTGCAGCGCGGAGGGCGTCAGTGCCACTCCCTTCTTTGTGGGACAGGGGCTCAGTTCCGCCGCCTATGGGTTGACCGCCGCCACCGCAGCGGATGGCGACACGCTCTCGCTGACGCTCTACAACGACATGATCGAGGAGTGCATCTTCACCAGACCTCATGCGAGTTTCTCCAACACCGTGGTGCGCCTCGATCTGACCAATGCGCCTGCGCCCTTTCGCGACGGCGTCATCGTGGCCAAGTTGGAGGGGCAGTACAAGACCGCCTGGTGGGGTAGCGTCCAGGCGGCGATGCACAGCAACCCAGATCAGGAGGGACGCGACTGCTCTGCCACCGTGGACTATCTGTTCAGGCCGGACACGAATTATGTGGTCCGCATTCCGGTTTTCGGCGAGTATGTTCGCGTCGACGGGTTCGGCCCGGTGTTCAGGATGTATAAGTCGTTCTACAACGGTGGCTTGCAAATCTATGATCCGGCCTATGCAGTGACCACCAACCTGTCAGGCCCCTCGATTGGAAGCGGTATACAGCTACACCCCCTGAGTTTCTGGCAGAACGGTGTTAAAAAAGCTGACTGGGCCTCCTGCGCCGAGGGCGGGGTGGACCTGCGACCGGATGGTCCGCTGGATTGGATTTTCGCTGGACAGGGCCTCATGTTCTCCTGCCGCATGGAGCCCACTGTGCCCGGCGTCGATGCGATCCGTGCGTTCGACATCACCTCGGCGGCCGGCAAGGAGTGGACCTGCTGGGCGGTGCCGGGAACGACTGCGGAGATCGCAGAGATCGCCAGGCGGAACGACTGGTCGGGGTTCGACGTGCAGCCGCTCTACCGCAAGATTATCGCCGAGAACAAGGCCTTCGCGCCGGGGCTGGTCTGCATGACCGTCAACTATGCAGATGAGGGCGAATACACCTCGACTGTCTTTGACACGCGGGATGAGGAAGGGGTGACAAAGACGGTGTCGTGGGAGGTGGACACGCCTGCCGGATCGACCTTCAAGCTTTACGCGCGCGGCGGTAATGTACGGACAGATGACGGTTTCGACATTGTGGATGCCGCCGGCTGGCAGAGCGTTGCCGAGGCGGCAAACGGAGGCGGTTTCGCAGGCAGCGGGGGACGGTACGTCCAATTCCGCTGCGTCCTTGAGGCCCAGCAGGCCCGCACCTATCCGGCGGGAAGCAGCGCGGGCGGCGTGACCGGCACGGGGCCCTACCGACGTGATACGCCGCGCGTGAGACGTGTGTGCTTCAACTGGCCCGGTGCAGAAAAGTATGTGGATGTCTCGGCGACAGTGCTGAAAGGCCCGGATTGCGGAATTTTCGCCGTGGATGTGGACGGACGTGAGCTGGTGCAGGGCGTCACGATGGAGATCGAGATTTTCAAGGACATACGCGCCCAGACGGGGCGGCGCGAGCGTCTACGCTCGGCGATGACGGCTGAAGTCGAGCCGCGCAACAGTGGCAAATGATGCAAACAAACAGGAGGTGGATATGACACGCGGACAACGACAAGGGGGCTCGGCCCTGATCATTGTACTCGGGATCATTGCGGTGGTGACCATCACCGCCGGCGCGATGTGCTACACGGCCAACCAACAGATGCACACAGCGAGGGTCACGCGTGAAACGCTCAAGGCACGCCTGATCGCAGAGTCGGGCCTCAACAAGGCCTACAATGAGGTCAGGGGGGATTTCTCGAAGATCGACAGTTGCGCCCAGAGCGGCACGCTGGGGGACGGCACGTATGCGGTGCGGACCGTCACGGCTCTGGGGGGGCACCCCAACCGGGCCCAGATCATCTCGGAAGGGCGCTGCGGGATCGGCAGGGCCACGGTATCGGCGGACCTCGAGAACATTCCGATCATAACCAGCGAAGGGAGCGGTGACGCGAACTTTATTCAGCTCCCGTATGACCTGCAGGTGGGCGGGACACTGGATTTTGCGGGGAACGCAGAGGCACTGTTCGAACTCATCTACGCCCTTAGAGACCTCACGGTGAGAGGCAACCCGACCTTTGCCGATGTGGTATCGTTCTTCAGCTCTGCGGGCATCGATATCAAAGCCGGGAACATCGATGGCTCCTACGAAATATTTGAGAATCAGCCGCCGCAGGCGATCGTGACCGCAGTGCTGATTGCGGCCATCAATGCCCTTAAGGAGTATGCGATTAAAAACGGCGCGGTCTATGACTCGGGCGATGAGATTCCGGACTCGCCGCCCGGCGGGGTCGCGTACTGCAGGGGCGACGCGAAAAAGTGGAGCGGGCAGGGCACAGGCTGCTTCATCATTGATGGCGAAGTGAGCTTTCAGGGCAGCGGTATCGACATAAAGTCCGTCAACAACTATCCGGCATTGATCGTGCTGAGCGCATCCGAAGTCAAATTCAATGCAGATGCGGAGATCCACGGCGCGATCATCCTGCCGAACGCGAGTTTCACGGTCAATGGCCATGCGGATATCTACGGTGTGATCGTGGTCGGCCAATCTGCACGCATCAACGGCACGGCCAATCTCCACCAAGGTGTAGGCGGCCGTGGCTTTGAGGTGCCATCTGCGGAGAGTGTTAAAGACAACGTCGTCATCACCGCGTGGCATTGAGCCGGACCATGTAGAGGATGTTGTGCGAGGGACGTGATGGCATACGCGAAGATACCGGAAAAAGAGGCGTCGCTGCTGGTGAGAGCCTTGGGGCTGTTGGTGAATCAGGCCGGCGTTTACGGGCCTACGCACAACGTCACCCAGCGCGCCGCGCGCAGTGTGTTCGCAGAGTTGGATGAAATTATCGGGCGTTATGGTGCGGTCGAAATCGTGTTGAGGGAGAACCGCCTGTTCCTGAACGGTTCGCTGGACGGCATGGATGCCGCATCGGTCAGGAATCTGGCTGACCGCATGATCCTGTACAAGATCGGTGGACTGCTCTTTCTGCCGCCTGCCAACCGCGATGAGTTTCTGGTCTTTGTCACCCTGTTCGGCACACCGCCCGCCGTGCTGGCGGCGAAAGGCGGCTTCGAGACCGCGTTGAAACAGGTCGGTCTGCGTAGCATACAGGCCGTGGAGGTGGTCTACCAACGCATCGCAGATGCCGACCGCCCTGCGGTTCCCACGACCGTCACGCCTCCGGCAACCGCCACTGCCAACGTTGAAGACTTAGTGGCCGCCTGGGCGCGCGATTTCAGCATGCAGGACGCGGCATCTGAAGAGTCTGTGATTCCGATCGTGATGCAACAGGATCGCATCCAACAACTGGCTGCCCTGCTGCGTGAAACCGCCACGATGCTGGAATGTGATGATGTGGGGTTGGACAGCGACCAGCGGCAGCAACAGATCCGGGAGGCCATCGTCCAGATCCGTGCGGCGCTGACAGAGGTCACCCTCGAATCGGAACGTCACATCACCGCTCTGGCGGAACAGGTGAATGCCGACCGCCAGACCATCGCCAGCATCGAATCCGCCGCGCGGCGGCGCGGCCTCGGCATCCGGCTGACGCGTGCCGAACTGGTGGAGCGCTACGCGGAACTGAACCAAGAGATCATCCAACCCTTGACCGTTTCGACCGGCGTGATCGACATGCTCAGCTCCGACAAGGCGGGGCCGCTCACCCCCTCGCAACGCGACATGCTGAACCTCGCTGCGGAGAGTGTCGAGCGCGTCAACCAGCTCGTCGCCTACATGCGCCGTATCGCGGGCCTGCCCACCAGCCTGACGCCCGACATGGATACGATCGCAGACACCTACCGCTGATCGCGCGGAGCGCGATCGGCGGAGTTGGAATTTAGGATTTAGGATTTAGGAGTTGGGAGGCGCAGAGACGCAGAGGTTTCTTTTTTTTGGGGGAGGATCGGGTTTTTGGAACCACAGAGAGCACAGAGGTTTTGGGGCTGGGCTCGTTTTTTCATGCGCAAGATTTGGAGCGCGGCGGCAAGCGGTATCCTGCGCGACGCCGCTTTTTGAGCAGGAATGCGGAGTGCGTTTTGCATCAGATTGTTGCGCCCAAGCCCCGAAGGGGCGGTGGGAGGGCGAGCGTCCCCGCGAGCCGCACTTAGTCCCTACACTTAGTCCCTGCACTTCGTCGTTTACACTTAATCCAAACACTTAGTCTCCGGCGTAATCGACTAAGTGTGGGGACTAGGTGTATTCGACTAGGTGTGGCGACTAAGTGGGGGACCAGGCACGCGGAGCCCACGCCCCGAAGGGGCGGCTTCACCTTAGCCCGGTGGTGCGCCTAAATACCTGTCCCTTTGTAGTCTTTCACGCCGCCATCGCGCGGAAGGATCGGGATTGCCGCCTGTCGTCAGTCAGTTGGGAGTTTGTGCTCATAGCCCTCATCGGCGGCATAGGTGCAAGTCGGGTCAGTATCCGCATCACCAAGAATGTATGCGACCTTAGACTGGGCCGGACAGCGCGGCTCGACCTTGATGTATTTTTCAGGCCCGAACAGGTCCTCGGCCGTGACCCCGCCGTTGGCCATAAGCGACTGATATTTCGCGTTCTGGATCTGCCTGAGGTTCGTGATGCAGGCGTTCTGGTGTGACCGCTTGCGCGACAAGATGAAGTTGGGAATGGCGATCGCGGCCAAGATGCCGATGACCGCAACTACGATCATGATTTCTATGAGCGTGAAGCCCTTGCGGTTCTTCTTCATGAGTCGTTCCCTCTTTCCTCTTTGATTCGGGCAAAATCTGTGCCAAGAGAGTGACCTGAGCGTCCCGCCCATGAAACACGGGCAAGATGCCCGTGCCACACCTGCAAACAAGAGGGTTTTTCGAAGAAGTCGAATGATTCGATTCCATCGATTCTCTCGGTTCCATCGGCGGTTTTATGCCACACGTTGCCGCACTGTGACGAAGAAGCCGAGCGGAGGGCTTTTGCTCTCACTGTTGCGAGCCGAAAACAAAAAAAGGGCGTCCTTTGCAGGACGCCCGTCTTTCATGCACCTTTATCAGCCACCGGTGCCACCACCGCCGCCGCCACCGCTACTCGCGGCAGGCTCCGGAATCTTGTGCTCATAACCCTCACCAGCGTTATAGCTGCAGGTCGGGTCCGTATCCGCATCGCCGATCGTGTATGCGGTCTCAGGCTGAGCCGGGCAACGCGGCTCGACCTTGATGTACCTCTCGGTCCCGAACAGGTCCCCTGGAGTGACCCCGCCGCCGGCCAGAAGCGACTGCTCTTTCGCGCCCTGAATCTGCTTCAGGTTCGCGATGCAGGCGTTCATTTGCGACTTCTTGCGTGACAAGAGGAAGTTCGGGATGGCGATCGCGGCCAGAATGCCGATGATCGCAACCACGATCATAATCTCAACGAGCGTGAAACCTTTACGGTTCTTTTTCATAGGTTGTCCCTTCTTTTCTCTAACGTTAGTGTTGTCGATCAACCGGCATCCTGTCGGTTCGGAGGTTATTCAGGCAAAATCTGTGCCAAAGTGGGCGAATCGTGAATAATGAACAGTGAATAGCGACCATTTCGCTTCATTACCTGCCGCGAAGCGCCGGGAGGGGCAAGCGTCTGCTTGCCCGGCGACATGAACGCCACCCGCAGGCGGGCCTTTTTGGAGTGCGGTGACAAGAGCCGCGCCGTGCGCGGGTCGCGGCACCGCTTTCCGGCCCATCTGCGTCAAAACGGCGTCGCGCGGGATACCGACGCACAAATGACCTGAAAAAATTCTCAAAAGTGATAGCAGTTTTGCAGAAACGACAAGAAATGTCTCATGAGTGCCTTGCAAAACCCCTTGTCTGCAAGTGCAGTGTGGCACGGGCATCCTGCCCGTGTTTCGTGGGCGGGACTGTGGCACGGGCATCTTGCCCGTGTTTCATGGGCGGGACGCCCATGCCACGAGGGTTTTGCAAGAGCCTCTTATTTTTCGGCGGGTTCGGAGTCGTCAGCCAGCTTGCGGTAGAGGGTCGCCAAGCTCACTTGGAGGGTCTGGGCGGCCTTCTCCTTGTCGCCGTCAGTGGAGGCGAGGATCTGCTCCAGATACTCCTTCTCCTTGGCCTTCAGAAAACTCTTGAGCGAGGTGTTGGCCTGCGACGCCGGGGCGGAGGTCTGCTGCGCCCTGGCTTCGGTGGCGCGGGCGACGACGCGCGGGGGCAGCAGCTCCGGGGTGATGGTATCGGACTGCAGGAAGGTCACGGCGTGCTTGATGGCGTTTTCCAATTCACGGACGTTGCCGGGCCAGGAGTACGCCACGAGCAGATCGGCGGCCTCCTGCGAGATCGAGGGCTGGACCGCCCTGTTGGCGGTTTCGGTACGGATGAAGTGGCGCGCGAGCGGCAGGATATCCTCGGGGCGGTCGCGCAGGGCCGGGATATCGAGGGTGATGACCGCGAAGCGGTAGTAGAGGTCGGCGCGGAAAGTTCCCTGCGCGACAAGCTGCTCCAGATTGGAGTTGCTGGCCGCGATCACACGCACATCGACCGCGATATTCGTGTTGCCGCCGGCACGCCGGATCTCCTTCTCCTGCAGGACGCGCAGCAGTTTGCCTTGCAGCAGCAGGGGCAACGACGCGATTTCGTCAAGAAAGAGCGTGCCGCCGTCGGCGGTTTCGAAGAGCCCCTCTTTATCGACGACCGCGCCGGTGAACGCACCCTTGACGTGGCCGAACATCTCCGATTCGAGCAGGTTTTCGGGCAGCGCGGCGCAGTTCACCGCCACCCACGGTTTGTCTTTGCGGGGACTGGTATCATGGATCGTGCGCGCGATGACCTCTTTGCCGGTGCCGCTTTCACCGTTGATCAGCACGGTGGCAGTGGTGGGGCCGACGCGCTGGATCATCTCGCAGACTTGCAGCATGGCGCTGTTGATGGCGATGATGTTTTCGAACTGGTAGCGCAATGGGGCATTGGGGTCGGCGATGTTAGCGGTCGCACTCCTGTGGGATTCGACGGCGCGCTTGACAATGTCCAGCATCTCATCGACCTTGAAGGGCTTAGAAAGGTAGTCGAACGCACCGTTTTTCAAGGCTTCGATGGCGGTTTCAACCGAGGCGTAGGCTGTGAGCAGGAGCACGGGGAGGTCAGGCTGGAGCGCCTTAATCTCTTTGAGAAGCGTCAGTCCATCCATCGGTGACATACGCAGATCGGTGATGACCATATCAAAAGTGTCGCCCTTAACGGCATCTAACGCGCTCTTGCCGCCTTTGGCTGTGACAACATCATAGCCGTTTGCCTTGAGCAAACTTTGCAACAGCAACAGAATCCGCACTTCGTCATCTACGATCAAAATTTTTGGCATAATCGAGGTCTCAGGCCCATTTTTATCCATCGGGTGGCCATTGTAGGAAAAAACGGCGTGAAAGGCAAGGACGGCTCGAGCTTCGCAGACGCTTAGCGGATCACGGTGCTGAGCTTGAAGATCGGCAGGTACATGGCGATCACAATGCTACCGATGATCAAGCCCAGGAGGACCATGAGCAGGGGCTCCATCAGCGATGTCAGGGCGGCGAGGGTGGTCTCGACCTCATCGTCGTAGGTGTCGGCGACGCTATCGAGCATCTCGTCGATGCGGCCGCTCTTCTCGCCGGCGGCGATCATGCGGATCATGAGGATCGGCAGATAGGGCTTGCCCTCCAGTGAAGCACTGAGGGTGTTGCCCTGCTCAATGCCGTCGCGGGCGGCCAGGATCGATTCTTCGATCACTTTGTTGCCGATAGAGAGGGCCACGACCTGCATGGCGTCGAGAATCGGCACGCCGCTGACCAACATTTGCGCAAAAAGGCGGCTGAAGCGCGCGATGGCAACCTTCTGTATCAGGTCGCCGAAGATCGGCAGTTTAAGGATGAGTCTGTCATACTGGTAGCGCCCTGCCTTGGATGCCTTCCACTTACGGAACATGAAGATCAGCGCCACAATGGCGGGAAGCAGCACATACCAGTATTTACGGATGAATTTGCTGGCACTGACCAGCATGCGGGTCGGCCCCGGCAGCGAAGAACCGAAGCCTTCGAACATCTCCGTGAAGACCGGCACCACGAAGGTGATCAAGCCGCCGGCGATGACCAGCGCGATCGAGAGCACGACGGTCGGGTAGGCCATGGCGGACTTGACCTTGCGCACCAGCCTGGCGGAGGCGTCCAGCATGGCGGCCAGACGTCTGAGCACAGCCGCGAACTGGCCGCTTTTCTCGCCGGCGGCGACCATATTGAGGTACATGTCGTCGAAGATCTGGGGGAAGTGCCGCAGGCCGTCAGAAAAGGGCATGCCGCTCTCGATGCTCTCGCGCAGCACGCAGAGCACGCGCTTAAAACCCGGATGTGCGCATTGATCTTCCAGGGTCGAGATGACCGCCAGGATCGACATGCCGGCATTCAGCATGCTGGCGGTCTGCCGAGTGAAAGGGATTAACTCATGCTTAATGATCTTGCCGACACCTTGGACGCGGAGAGTGGGAATCTTGGACGTTTTCGTGGACATGCAGGGGACCTTTTCTAGAAGATTACTCGCTGCCGGTAACTTCGAGGGCAGCACGCAGGGAGGTGATGCCGTCGCGGACTTTCATCAGGCCAACGTCTTTCAGCGTGGCCATACCTTCTTGGATAGCAACCGTGCGGATGACGTCGGCGGGAGCGCCTTTCACAGCGGCCTCACGGATAGCGTCCGTGACCGGCAGCACCTCCATGAAGGCACCGCGCCCTTTGAAACCGATATTGTTACACTTGGGACAACCGACCTCTTCGAAGAGCGTGGCGTTTTCAAAAAAGGCGGGATCGATCTGGTTAGCGACCAGCACGTCGGGCTCGATCGTTGCGGGCTTTTTACAGACCGGGCAAAGTTTGCGGTAGAGGCGCTGCGCTTGGGCCAGAATCAACGAGGAGGCGATCAGGAAGGGCGGAACCCCCATGTCGATCAGACGGGGAATAACACCGGCGGCGTCGTTGGTGTGCAGGGTACTCAGCACAAGATGGCCGGTAAGCGCCGCCTTGACGGCGATATCGGCGGTTTCGTCGTCGCGGATCTCGCCGACCAGCACGATATCGGGGTCTTGACGCAGCACAGAGCGCAAGACCGTAGCGAAGGTAAGTCCGGTCTGCTGGTTGACGTGCACCTGATTGACCCCCTCGATCTGATATTCGACGGGATCTTCGACCGTCACGATGTTGACATCCGGCATGTTCAGGTCTTGCAGACAGGAGTAGAGCGTCGTCGTCTTGCCGGAGCCGGTCGGTCCGGTCACCAGAATGATGCCATGCGGCTGATTGATGGCGTGCTTCATGGCCTGGTAGGCAAAGTCGTCCAAACCAAGCGAGGCCAGGCTGGGCGCCAGATTGCTCTTGTCCAACGTACGCATCACCACTTTTTCGCCGTGGACGGTCGGCAAAATGCTGACACGGATATCGACCTCTTTCTTGAGGGCTTTGACCTTAAAGCGGCCGTCCTGCGGGTTGCGGCGCTCCGCGATATCGAGGTCCGACATGATCTTGATACGCGAGACGATCGCATTGTGGAGCGCACGCGGCGGGCTGGGGCGCTCGATCAGGGCACCGTCAATCCGGTAGCGCAGGCGCGAGACGCGCTCCAGCGCCTCAAAATGGATATCGCTCGCGCCGGTACGCAGCGCCTCGACCAGCATCATGTTGACCATTCGGATCACCGGGGCTTCTTCAGCGGTTTCCAGCGTCTGGTCGATGCTCTCTTCCTTTTTCTGCGGCTCGCTGGAGAACTCGATGTCGGCGTCGCCCCCCTTCATGATGTTTTCCATCGCCAGCTTGGGATTGGCAGCATCGGTACGCGCCTTGGCACGGCCCAGCGCGTCGGTGACCTCGCGCTCTGCGGCGACTAGCGGGACAACCTCAAGGCGCGTGTACCGCGCCACCTCTTCCTGCGCCAACAAGTCGAAGGGGTCGCCGAACACCACCGTCAGGCGCTGGCCCAACTTCAGGAGGGGAACGGCCTTGGAGCGTGTCCAGACCTGCGGCGGGATCAGGTTGATCAGGTCCTGCGGCGGGACCAGGGTCGCAGGCAGCTTAATCGGAGGCAGATTGAAGTAGGCGGCGACAGACAACGTGAGCGCCTCGGGCGTGACCAGTTTGCTTTGTGCCAGATAACGCTCCAGCGGAAGCTTACCCGCGTCTTCCAGCGCAGCCTGAAGTTGATCTTGGGTCAGAACGCCGCGTTGCAGCAGCGTGCTCTGAAAACTTGAGTAATGAACGGGTTGTGGCATGATAGCGGACAAACTGTGGCCATTGCCGGTCGACGCCCGGATCGCACTGACCCAACTTCGCCAACCGTTTTCCGTATCGTAGCAAAAGCAGAAAAAATGCCAAGCGATTTCGGAGTTGGCAACAGGCATGAAGAATGCTTTACTCATTGCGGGAGAACGTAAATGGCGGAGCCTGATGCAAAACTGATTGAAGCGATCACCTTTTTTGAGCAGATTTTACAGACGGTGCCGGGAGACCGGACGAGCCTGGAGTTTCTGGTCATCGCCTATGAGCAGACTGGGCAGGTCGAGAAGCGCCGCGACTGTCTGATCAGGCTGGCGGACACGTTGCTGAACGAGAAGGATTACGAGAATGCCCAAGTAATCGCCGGGTATCTGAGTGCATACACGGACTACCCGCCGGCGCAGGCGGCGGCCCAGAAGGTGGCCTCTGTGGTCCAGAGCGAGATCCTGCGCGGCCAGTTCCTTGACGACATTCCCGGTGTCGGAGGGGCATCGGCCGATCAGAAACCGGCTTTCGCGCCTGCCTTTCAGGATCTTGGTCTCGAGGTACACGCGCTTTCGCGCGCGGCATCGGCCGCCGAGATGGATCTGGTCTGGTTATGGAAAGAGCGGGAATTCCTCCCCAAGGAAATCTGCATGGACGTGCTGCATGTGCTGACGGACCGACCGGTCACCGATGTTCCAGCCCTGATATCAGCGCTGGCCCTACTGGATGAGCAACGCCCGGAACTGACCGATGTGCTGATGGAGCGGATGCATCAGGAGAGCGGAATGCCGCCGATCCCGATTGAGTTGTTCGATGTCCAGCCAGCGGCTGCGGCCGTTCTGGCTCCGGTCTATGTGCATGTGCGGGGGGTGCTGCCCTTCGCGCTGATGGGCGATGACGTATTGGTCGCGGTGTTGAACCCTCTCAATCAAGCCCTACAAGAGGAAACCGTCGCGCGCGCCGAACGGCCCTGCCATTTTTTCATGGCGCACCCCAGAGCGTGGCAACAGATGGCCGCGAAAATCACGATAGAGTAATAAAGTTCTGAAGCACGGCCTTTAATTCGTCGCGCGTGTAGGGCTTGCCCAGAAACGCATCGTAACGCACAGAGGCAAACATGGTGCGGACACGCCCCTCCGCATGTCCCGAAAGAATGACCGCCGGAAGGTCTGGACGGCTGAGGCGCAAGGTCGAGAGCAGGCGAACGTTGTCGAAACTGCCTACCTGCGCATCCAAGAGAAGCAGACGGATCGCGTCGGCGTGCCGGCTGAAGAGCGTCTGCGCTTCCCGTTGGCTGGAGGCCGCCAACGTCTCGATACCCAGCGAACGCAACACCACGCTCGTGGTCCGCAGGATGGCGGGATCATCCTCGACCAGCAGCACCAGCGGTCGTACGGCGCTTCCGTCTGGATTGGCGCACGGGACAATGGCGGCCAGCGGACCACCCGCTGCATCGGACTGTGTGTCTGCTGCGCCAGGCACAAACTGCGGTTGCTTGAAAACAGGCAGCCAGATGCGGAAGCAGGTGCCTTTGCCAAGTGTCGACCGGATCGCAATACCGCCGTTGTGGACGCCGACAATGCCGAAAACCGTCGCCAGACCCAGACCGCGCCCAACCGCCTTAGTGGAGACAAATGGCTCGAAGAGGCGATCGATCACATCAGGATGAATGCCCGGGCCGGTGTCTTCGATCTGGATCAGCACGCCACGCTCAAGCGGGAGCGGGCGCGCACTGAAAAAGTCAGCCGATATCTGCCGGGTCAGGGTCAAGGGACGGGTGCTGACGGTGATGCGCCCACTGGCACCGTTGAAAGCCTCAGAAGCATTCCGCAGCAGGTTGATGATGACCTTCCAGAATTGGTGGGGGTCGATGGCCACAGGCGGCAGGTTTGGACCCAGCTTGAAAACGAGGACGACGTTCTGCGCGACCACGCCGTTCATCAGGCTCTCGAGTCCACGAATCCCCTCGTTGACATCCCGACATTTGAATTCTGCCGGAGAGTGACCGGCGTACGTCATCAATTGACGTGTCAATGTCGCGCCTTTTTCCGTCGCTTGGCAGATGGTCCTGACCGCCTCGTCTATTTCGTCACCGGATTGCCTCCCGGCCAGTTCTACCGTATTTTGGATAATCGCGAGAATGTTGTTGAAGTCATGGGCGATGCCGACCGCCATGGTGCCGAGACTCTCCATCTTCTGCACTTTCGCCAGATGCGCCTCGGCATGTCCACGGGACTCGCGTTCGCACCTTGCTTGGGTGACATCCCACGAGGCCATCGCCCCCTGCTCATCGCCCATGCGGCTGATACGCATCTCGTGGATCTGCTGAGCCAATATGTCGAGCGGATCTAGGATCAACTTTGAATGGACCCAGAAAATCGGGATCACGAAAACAATGCCCACCGCCGCGATGAAGCAGATCAGCCAACCAAGTGCGACGCTGGCACGCGAGGCAAGCGATCCGGACACTTGGTGGGTAACTTGTTTAAAAAACGCTGTGTCTTGTATATGGCTCCCGAGCATAAGGAAACCTCGGACACGGGACTCCGGGGTCAACACCGGCGTTGACGAAACGAAATAAAGAGATCCCCGATAAAAGATCGTGCCGTGTACCGGCCTGCCATTACGCAGCCCGGTCAACAAAGCAGAGTCTGGGGCCAGACAGGGATGGAAGGCTTCAACGTCAACCTCGTCAGGTTCGTGGCCCTCCGTGCGCACATAGCCTTTGATGAGGCGGCCGTCTTCCGCCACGAACAGGGCGAGATGCACCGGTGTGGCGTCCACGTCGGAAACGAAGCACACGTACCGGAGATTGTCGGCCAAGCGGCTGTCCGTCTCGGTCGCCACACTTTCTGCGAGTCGTTGGGTCAGATGGCAAAGCCGCCCGAGTTCGGCATGCACGAGCCGTGTGATGTCATCCCCGACCGTCCGCATGTGCGCTTCGGCCTGGCGGGTCATCTGGACCACAATGTACCGTCCGCCGATATAGACGGTGAAAAGCAGGAAAAGTAGCATCAGTCCCGCTATCGAGCTGAGACGCAAGCGGATATTGTTTATCGTCGAGAATTCTTGTGGTAGGCGCATAGTAAAAACCAAAAGGGGTGTGGAACGCGGGAGCAACGCTCATCGTATCTCAACGCGCAGGGTACGCGCGTGCGGGGGGCTCTGTCGGGGAAAACTTCAAGGCGGCCGGCGTCGCGAACAGGCCGACCTCACTGATGCAGGGACAGGCCGCAGCCCGTGTGATACGCAGACGGATACGGTCGCTCTTGACCTTGGGCCCCCGGAAGAGCCGGCACGCGCCAATGCTCTGGCCTTTGGCATAGCCGCGCCATTCGCCCTCTTGCCAAACGTCGATCTCAAAGGCATCCACGCGATGGCCGAGCTTGATATTCTCACGCAAGCGGATCACGTTGAATTCGGAAACGGTCGCCAGGGTGAGTGTCAAGGTGGCGTTGGTCACGCCGTCATCTGCAGCCCAGTAACTGTAGCGGTCGCCATCGAGCACGCGCGCCGGCGCAAAGGGTGCGGCTCCCCCACCGCGTACCTGATCGGCAACGACCCTCGCGCCGCGCGCGAGGTCATTCGCGAAGAGGGCCTTCAGCAAGCCACCGAACTCGTCCAGCGAACGGATATCCGCCGCGCACACCAGTCCGTCACGGTCGG
>ERZ795052.1200-NODE-1200-length-36219-cov-6.665800_pt1 | contig 36219 bp, 26 predicted proteins | sample MGYA00375136_ERZ795052 | MGnify/ENA primary metagenome ERZ795052 (study PRJEB30181, sample SAMN05720156) | activated sludge metagenome | isolation source: Anaerobic digester | place: Japan | collected 2015-05-26 ... | reverse complement strand
CGGTCCTGGCCGGACCCGAGGCGCGGTTAGGCGAGGCCTGGTACCGCGGCGCCGTGGTGCTGTCCTGGGACGACGTGCTGCGCGGCGCCGCGGACCCAGGCGATGCGGACAATGTCGTTTTCCACGAATTCGCTCACCAACTCGACAGTGAGTCCGGCGCCAACGAGGGCGCCCCAGATTTGCCCACGCGCGAGGCGCGCGCCAGGTGGGCCCGCGTTTTCGAACGCGAGTTCCGCCGGCTGATTAACGACTTGCAGCATGCCCGCCCCACGTTGCTGCGCCCCTACGCCGCCACTAACCCGGCCGAGTTCTTCGCGGTCGTAACCGAGTACTTCTTCGAGCTGCCGCTGGCTCTGCGCAGCCGGCATGCCGAGCTGTATGACGAAATGGCGGCCTACTTCCAACAGGACCCAACCCGCCGCTTCCTCCGTTGATCAGGTGTTGACCGTGCATCGGCGCTGTGCGCAGTGGCAGAGCCGGCTCGTGTCGAGCCGGAATTTGACCAAGTGCCCCCCAATCGTCCAGGTCGCTTGCCTTGGTGTTCGACGTCGGCCACGGGGGGCCGACGCTACGGGCTGCGTGCGCTCGCTGGCGCTTCGGGCTCGGATTTGGGCGTCGGTTGGCTATTCCACCAGCGGCGCCTGCTCCGTCACCACCACCTCCACACGCTGGTTGCGGGCGTGGCCGTCCGCGTCCGCCGCGCGCGGCACGATCCGCTCGCTGTCGGCACAGGCCAGCACGCGCAGTTGCTTCCAGTCGATCCCGCCCGCTGCCAAAGCTTCCGCGACCGCCCGCGCCCGCTCGTACGATAGCCCCGCCCCGCGATCCGCCTTGCCAAACGCCTCGGCCGCGCTGGCGTGCCCGCGAATTTCGAGAACGCTCCCGTAGCCCCGCAAATGCTCGAGCATTTCGGCCAGCGCTGCCTTGCCGGCTTCGTCCAGCACGCTGGACTCCTGCGCGAAGGGCACCGTTCCGCCCCAGCCGAAGTAGTCGCTGGGCCGGATCGACTTCACGTCGTGATCGGCCCCCTTTTGCCCCAGACTGTCGGCGTCGGCCAACCCGCGCCGGGCTCGCAGGCGCCGGACCAACAGAAGGTCGCGCGGATCAGTGGAGTGCAAATCGACCGGGTTGTTGAACGCCTCGCGCACCGCGATCGCCCAATCGAGTTGCTCCGCGGTCGGTCCGCCGGCCGCCTCGCCGGAATCGGTGCCGCCCGCCCCGCTCTTCACCGAAGTTAAGGTCAATGCCAGCAGAATGACAAAGAACCCCATTTGGAGCACGACGTTGTCCGCAAAGGAGATCAGCCATTCCGGCGCGCCTTCATGTCCCTCCTCGTGTCCCCCAGAGTGCCCGCCGTGATTCCCACCGCCGTGCCGCGCGCTCCCGCCCCCGCCGCCGCCGCCGCTCGCCGTGTGTTCGCGCTGCTCCTCAGACATGTTCAGTCACGCTCCGGCCGCCTCGCGTTATGCGGCCTGACGAATTCGGGACCGTTGCGGCACGGGGACAAAGGCCATCATCTTGTCGACCGTCACGCGCGGGTTGTCGCCGGACTGAATGGAGAGAATCCCCTGCAGCATCATTTCGCGGTTGATGATCTCCTCCGAAGACCGCAGCGAAAGCTTGTCGCCGATCGGTCCGGCGATGGCGTTGGCCAGAATGCAGCCGTACATCGTGGCCACGACCGCGACCGCCAGCATGTGCCCCATGACCGACACCTCCCCGCCCAGGTGCCCGAACATTCCGATCTGGCCGATCAGGGTGGCCACCAGCCCGTAGCCGGGGGCGTAGAGCTTGATCAAGTCGAAGAATTTCTTGCCGGCCTTGTGGCGGTCCTGCATGGCGAGCACTTCCATGCGCAGGGTGGCCTCGACGGCATCCGGCGCCGCGCCGTCGATGGCCATTTTTATTCCCGTCGCCAGGAAGGGGTCGTTAATCTTGGGGAGTTCGGATTCCAGCGAAAGAATTCCGTCGCGGCGGGCCTTCTCGCTGAGCTGCCCCATCAGGCGGATCACGTCGGCCGCGGCCATGCCCCGTTGAAACATGAAGCGCCGTACGTACCCCGGAACACACTTAAGCTTCTCCATCGGCATGGCCATCAGCACCACGCTGATGGTGCCGCCGAACACCATGATCGCCCCCTTCTCGGAGTAGAACATGGCCCAGTTCCCTTCCGAGGCCCGGTAGCCGACCACCAGGCAGGCGGCGATGCCGATCAGTGAACCAATGAGACTGGCAATGTCCACGTTGCGCCTCCGGCGGCGCGCGCGACGGTTGGGCGAGCTTTCGACCCGTCCGCGGCCGAGTTGGGCACTATGCGAATAATCGGCTCGCGCCGCGGGCCACTCCACAAGGAAGCTGGGCCGCGCAGCGTCCGAAACGGCTTGTGGTGGTGACCGCGAGAAGGCAGCGTTTCTGAGACCTGCGGCGCGACTCTAAGATGCTGGGAGCGCTCCTGGGGAAAAAGGGCGGGCAGGGGCCAGCTCAGTTATAATCCGGCCCAGCCGCCTGCTGTGCCGACCAACCTTGCGGAGGAGACGTTGCCGTCCGACGGCACAAGAACTGAGCCAACTGTTCCCGCAAAACGCGGGTTTGAGTTCGACCGCCTGGCTATACCGCTGGCGCTGGCGTTGCTCGCCGTCCTGACCGTCCCGCGCCTGCCGCCCGGAATCTGTTCCGGCGATTCGGGCGACCTGCAGGTCGCGGCCGTCACGCTCGGCATGGCCCATCCCCCCGGCTACGCCGGCCTCGCCTCCGTGGGGCACCTCCTGACGCTTATTCCCGGCCTGGAGCCGGCCTATGCGGTCACGCTCGGTTGCCTCGCCAGCGGCCTGATCGCCCTGGCGTTTATCGCCGGCTTGCAGATCAGGCTGGGCGTCAACCCGTGGCTGGCGGCGGCGGTGGCGCTCGTCCTGGCCAGCAATGCGCGCGTCTGGGAAGCTTTGGTCGTGCCCGAGGTTTACGCCCCGAACCTGGCATTGCACGCCGCCGCCGCCTGGTTCCTGCTCACGTACCTGCAAACCGGGCGGCTGGGGCGTTTGGCTGTGACCGCGCTTCTTCTGGGTTTTGCCCTGGCCAACCGGCCATCGACGGTGCTGTCTATCCCCGGCTTCATACTGGCCGTGCTCGTCTTCTGGTGGCAGAACCGGCCGGCCCGCAGCAGATGGGCAGCCGCAACTACGCTGAGCGTCGCCGGGCTGGTGCTTCCGTGCGTCTACACGCTTGGTTATTACTACGTCCGCGACAATTCGGAAACGCCGGTGAACATGATCGAGAACCGGCGCCTTGATTATGGAGACTTGCCCGCGGCCACAGACGGTCCCGCGGCCAAGATCGAGCGTGTGCTCTGGCTGGCGACGGCGCGCGAGTTCAAGGGGCTCCTGGGCGGAACGTGGCCGTGGATGAGCGGACGCGGGCGCTGGCTGGTGGAGCGTCTGGGGCTCTCCGGCGATTTAAGCATGATTGCGGTGACCTGTGCCACAGTCATAGGCGGCGCGCTTGCCTGGCGCCGTTGCCGGTCCACGACGTTGGCGCTGATGGGCGTCGCGCTGGGTGCGGTGGCGTTCATTTTCGCCTATCAGGTCTACGACACCGCCGCCGATGTGCTGCCGATCATCCTCGCCGCGGGCGTCTTCATCGGTCTGTGCGCTTCGGCGTTGCTGCCGGGTAGGACCGCTATCACCCGGGAGGCGCTGAGCATGTCGCTTTTCATTGTCGCCGGGTTTTGGACGGCCAGCCAGGCGGATCAGCCCGTTACGGGTTCAAGTGTGCTCGACGCCTCGCGTTCTGTGCCGGCCGCGGAGGTGCAAAACTTGCCGTACCGCGCCGCGTTGCTTTCGGACTGGATGAACTGGCCGGCGGTGCGCTATGCGCAACACCGGCTCGGGCGAAACGACCTGCTGATCGCGATACCAAAGCATCGGTCAGCGCTGGCGGTTCGACTTCACGACGGCGGTTCGGGCCGCCCCGTTTTCAGCACGATGCAGTTTTCGCCTCCGCCGGGGTATCAAATCACTCCTTGGGGTGAACTATGGCGCTTCGATGCGGTCGAGCCGCCCGGCAGCGAGGCCGACGGTACGGTTCCGCCAGAGCGTAATGACGCCGTAAGCGAAGGCGCTGACGAGCAATAGCGCGAGCAGCACCGACCAGGCCGCGGCTCGCGGATTGGCCGGCGGATCCCAGGGGCGGGCGAAGGCGGGTGAGTACCAGAGATACCAGGTCATCTCGAACGTCGCGACCAGCAGCACTGCAATCAACATTGGCAGCCAACGCCTGAAGAGCAGTGCGCCGGCGATGATGAACGGCAAAGCATAGTACAAGTAGCGTTCGTGGGCGCGCGTGGGCAGGAGGAACACCGCCAACAGCGCCAGAGCCGCGAAGAACTGCCAGGCGGCCGGTGACCACCCGGCGCGCCGCGCGCAGAGCAGCGCCAGCGCGAGCAGCGCCACTATCAGCAGAGTTCGGCCCACGGCATCCTTGCTGAAGCCGAACACCTGGGCGTGCGCATCGAGAGCCTCGCGCGTGCCGCCATGGGCGGCCTGGTCGAGCCACCAAACGTTGAACGCTTTGAGCGTCGTATAGGGAAAGTCGGACTGTATGGGCTCGATATACGAGCGGTAAATCCAGCGCGCCCCGCCCATCTCGCCGCCGCCTGCATCCCTGACCGAGAAGGGGGCCGCCAGGACGACGACGGTGACGACGGCGGCGCCTACGAAAGCCGGCAGCGCCCGCCGCAGGCGCGCCTGCGACCGCGAAAGCGCCAGCCCGACGAAAGCGTATACCAGAACCGGCGCCAGCAGCACCGCCTGCGCCTTGATCAGGGCGGTCGCACCGTAGACCACGCCGGCGGCTGCGTAGCGGTTCGTTGTGAGCAGATAGATTGTCCAGACCATTCCGCACGCCAGCCATGAGTCAGTCTGGTTCCAGAACGCGGAATTGATGAACACGGGCGGCGCCAGTAGGGCGATACCGAAGGCCCAGGTGCCCGCGGCAGGCCACTGCGGGCGAAGGCGTTGCACGAGCTTGGCGACGCCGAACGCCCACAAGAAATCGGTCAGCAGCGCTAGAAAAGAGTTTGCCAGGCGCGCCGGTACGGTGTTAGCGATGCGGGATGTAACCGGGCCACCGGTGTAGCCGACCTCAGCCGCGATTTCCGGGTGCGGCTTGAGCGTCGCGGGCTGCGGTTCAAGGAGTGACCATGCAAATCCCTGCCCCCAGAAGGCATAAGCCGCCAGCGGGGGGTAATTGCAGCGGCTGTAGCTCGGGAAGGGCATGGTGACGCGGCGGCCGAAGAGCCACGGCGGCAGGTTGACGTTGATCAGGTTGCCGGCGGGTGCATCGTAGACGCTGGTGGGCCCGTGCTCATAGGCATAATGCGACCAGGCCATGTAATCGACGTGGTCGGACAGGAACGCGTGTTCGGGCGCCAGCGCGAGTGCGGCCAGCCGCGCGATCAATCCCGCGAGGCAGAGCATGGCGAACACGAGCCGGCGCCGAAATCGCTGCGCCGGGTCGATGGCGGGCTGTTGCGTCTGCGGACCGGAGCTGGGCTGCTGCGGAGCCGAGCTACTATGCTCTTCGGGGGCCGTCATGGGTTCGGATATAGCTGGCTCGCGCTCGAGTGTCGAATCTTGAGGACGAGTTTTCAAGGGCGGCTGCGGCCGGTCTCATCATAGGCCGGTGGCGGCCGGACGTCGATCCGCGCCACTTCAGGCGAGAAACGCTGGGCGCCGGGTGGAGCCGTCACGCCATTTGTAGAAGGCGCACGGCGTGCCGACGGCGCTCAGAGTTAGTTCTCATGCATCAGCTCGGCGGCGCCGGAGGCATCGGTGCGGTCAGCCGTTCCTGTACTGACGGTCAGCGTCACGGGCCCACACGCACTGCTGTAGGCTTCGATAGTGGCGTAATAAACGCCGGCGGGCAGCGACGCTATTGACAGGGTGGATAACGCCGCCCCAGTCGGGCAACCGTCATCGTTGTACCAGGTGCTGGTGCAGCAGGCATGGCCGACGTAGAGGTACGTATCCCAAACGGTGGTGCCGGCGCAGAGGTCGAAAGTCCAGGAGCCGGCTGTCGGGATCTCCACCTGCACGATCAGGTCTTGCGATGGACGCATGGCGCAGTCGTTGACGGCGCCGCAGGTGTTGCCGCTCCAGCTTCCCGGAGCCATGAGCTCAGCATCGGCGCACGGCGCGCACTGCGGGGCCAGGTCGGCGCAAAGCACTCCGCCAGCGAAACGGCCGGTACACAGAAGCTCGAAGATGTAGTCCAGGCATTCGCCGGTAACATCGTCACAGCACGCGCCGGGGTTCCCGCAGACCGGCTCCAGGTCTGAGCACTGCTCGCCGAGAGCGTAGCGCGTCATGCAGTCCGCGGGTGCAACGTAATCCGCGCATATTCCGGTGGCGTCGTCGCAGCAAGCGCCTGATGCGCCCATCAGCAGCGTGACAAAAGCGTCGATATCGAAAACGTTGACTTCTCCATCGCCGTTGCAGTCGGCGCGCTGGTGATCACAGTTTGGAAAGGCGGCATAGTAGGCAGCGCACGTCGGGTCACCGGTCAACACCAGTATGAATGGATCGATGTCGAACGCGTTCACGGCGTCGTCGCAATTCAAATCGCCTGGCAGGGGCGGCGCGTGGCAGCTCAGATCGTAAATCAGAACATCATCCACAGCGGCCTCGGTGACTGAGTTGTTCGGCGTATCACTGATGGAGAACCTCACTCTGAACTGCGCAGTCAGCGGTACGTAGTCTTGTACAGCGATTTCTCGCTTGACCCACCCGCCCAGATCCGAAACCTGCTCCACCGGGACCCAGGTCGCGCCGTTGTCAGAGGAGAATTCGACCTCCAGAAAATCCTGGTCGGGTCCTGAGTAATCGTCGCAGTAAATCCACCGGGCATAACACACGCGCACGTCGGTCATGCCGCTCAGGTCGAACGCCGCCGAGGTTATTCGCGTGGGCCCGCCGTCCACGTCGTAATTGCCTACGCGATTGTCGGTCACGTAGCACCGGCCGGAGCCGTCAAAGTCGGCCGCAGGCGCCCCCGGCAGCGGCTGGCTGGCCGGTATGGTTCGTTGCCAGAACCCGCTCTCCATCGTCGGTTCGATCCAGACGCTCCAGCCACGTGCGGTCTCGAAATCGTCGTCCAGGAGCGTAGTGACGGTCGCGACGGTTGCAGTGAGAACGGTCGCGGGTGCGTTCCTGGGGAACTTGGCCGGGCCGCCCAGGTGGCCAGTCGCGCTGAAATAGAACTCCGGAACAGCGCTGCAGCGAGGCGCGGGCAAAAGGGCCTGGTAAAGCCCGTCGCCCAACGGCGTCAGCGGGGTGGTCAAGTACGCACCGCCGGCGAAACGATAGTGCAGCAGGCCGGTTCCGGGTTCGTACGTTTCGCAGACATTCTCGATGCGCACCCGGATCGGGGTGGGCGCTTGGGGGGAAATGTACTCCGGGCACCCGTCGGGCAGCGACAGCGCCAGCGACCGTATCGGCAGCCTCAGGGCTGGATCGCCCAGCAGCACCATTTCATCAAATATGTTGCGCGTTTCGGAGTGCCCCGGGCCGTAATCCGGATCATCCAGCATCTTCCACAGCGCCTGCTGCCAGGCCCGCCCGACCTCGTGAATGTCGTCCTCAAAAAGCGACTGGAAAAAATAGCGCTCCATGCGCCAAGAACAGTCCCAGGCCGTGGCGCTGCCACTCGGGATGCCGGCCGAAGCCGACAGGTACGCGGCCGAGCCCTTGTTGGCCGCCCGCAGCCAGGTTTCGCCGTAGCACTCGTCTTGGTCGAAGCGGGCACTGTTGCAGGACCAGCCCATGGTCAGCCCATACAGCCCGTCATTGGTGAGCGCGTTAACGTTGGCCTGCCAAAAACCCGGCGATGACCAGCCGCCGGTACCGCTGTGGCCGAAGTACACCGTGAACAGCACACCGGCATTAACCGCGGCGGCGATGTCTGCCGTACTGCCGCCCATGCCCGCGTAGATTCGCGTTGCAGAGAAGCCCGCCGGTTCGAGATAGGTGCTGATGATTGAATCGTGCAGAGCCGCGGCTTCTGCCGTGGGGTCATCAGTGGCCAGCATCGCGGCGCGGCGCAGGTAGCTTGGGTCAGGAAAATCGCCGGATTCGACACGAATGATCTTGTCCACAACTTGCTGCAGCATGCCGGGGCTGGTTACCGAGAAACGCCCGTAATACATGTCGGGGTACCAGTCGCCGGGGCCGTCCATGCAGGCATAGGGCAGGTCAGTTGGCGCCTGCCGGGTGCCCGCGCCGACCCAGTGCGGAATCGTGTTGCTGGTCGATGCGGCGCCGCTCGTGTCGCCCACGATCAGCAGGTAATCCGGGGCGTCCGGCGTTCCCCAAAGGCTCTCGATATACGCTTTGATGTCCTCGCGGCTGGTGCCCGCGGGTACGTTGTACACGGACACTTCGTAACCGCGGCTGGTGCGGAAGGCGATGAATTCGGTCAAGGCCGCACTGCCGACATAGTCCGGCGCCGACACGATCAGGTACTTGTTTTCCTGCGCGACGGCGCTGCCGGCCAGCATTAGCGTCAGCGCGGCCGTTATCGAGGCTACACTACCATTGGTTCGCAGAGCGTTCATTCCGGCCTCCTCCACCCCACCAATCGCGTTAAAAAGCTGGCGTGCTTCCAGGTGCTGAGCGCGGGGCAGCACCGTAATAGCGCCTCCCGTGCCTGGCACTTCAAAATACCGCGCCCGACTCTCGAAAAGCAATGGATGTTTGGAGCGAGTTATCGGTTCGGGCCGCGGGGCGCTTCGGCCGAGAGCTCACAGGGGAGGCGGTCCGGCAGGTTAAGAAACGATGCGGCGTCCCGGCTGCTCGCGTCCAGAGTTGCCACCGCGCGGGCGACCCCGCGCAGGGGATCGGCCCGCGGCAGGCGCGGCGGCTCCGGGAGCCCGCTGCCGGCCGCTGGGGGTCTGGGAGCGTTTGACGCGTGCCCCGCCGGCACGGCGAACCTTGTGCTGGTCCGCCGAGCGTGCCAATTCCGCATGCAGCGCATTCAATTCGCCGGGACTCAACGCGCGTGAGGCGCCCAGCGGCAGGCCCTTCAGCTTCAATGGCCCGATCTGCGTGCATTTCAGGTTGCGAACCGGCAGGCCCAGACGCGCCAGCATGCGGCGGACCTGGCGCTTGCGACCTTCGCGCACCGTGACCGTCAACGTCGACCTGTCATTGCTGGCGAACCCGACCTCGACGTTCATAGCGCGGGCCTTGCCCTCGGCCAAATACACGCCTTGCAGCAGCCGCACGGCGATGTCGTCCGGAGCGCGCCCCTTGACCTCAACCCAGTACGTTTTCGGCAGGCCGAACTGCGGGTGGGCCAAGCGCTGCGCCAGCCGGCCATCGTTGGTCATCAACAGCAGGCCGGAATCTTCCTCATCCAGTTGGCCCGCCGGCCGCAGCTTCTGCCGCAGCGGCGGCAGTAGTTCCGATACACGCCGGCGGCCGGCCCGTTCGCGCGGCCCGCTCACAACGCCTTTGGGCTTGTTCACCAGGTAGTACAGGGGCGCGGCCGCTCGAACCGGGTTTCCATCAACCACAACCTCATCATGTTGTGGATCGACAAAGGCCGGCAGCTCGCGCACTACTTCGCCGTTGACCAGCACACGTCCGGCCGCGATGTACTCCTCAGCGTGCTTGCGTGAGGTGACGCCGGCATCGGCCAGGAAGCGTTGCAGCCGGACTCGTTTTGTAACGCTGTTGGTTGTCATGGCGTTGGGCCGGGTTCGGAGCCGGTGTCGCTATCAGCGCGCCCGTCGGTGGGAGCATCCGATTCGGCCGGGGCGGCGTCGTCCGACGGGTCAGTTTCGAGCCTTTCGATTTGCGGCGCCGGACCGAACAGCTCAACCATACTCGCCTGCTCGATTTTGACCGGCGCGGCGATGGTCTGATCGCGAGAAAGCGCGGCCAGCACGTGCACGACTTGCGAGTAAGGCAGACCGATCCCGCGCGGCTGGTCCAATTCGTTCTTGGTCGGCAAGTCGGCCAAGGCCGCAATCAAATCCTCGACGCGTGGCGACACGTGGAGCGGGTCCCACGGCTGATTGTAGCGGTTGGTCAGGATCGTCAGATCACTGCTCTCGTCCAGGGCGTTCAAGATGACCGAGTCGTCCGCTTCGGCGTAGAAGCAGGGTAAGGTAAGCGACAGACGCCGGCCAAACACGGCGATGCGCGGTATTCCCGTGCGGCGTACGTAGATCAGGGGCCGGCCGCTGGATTCGACGATGTCCAGCGCCAGGTTCAGTTGCAGCGGATCGAGCAGGTGCGGAAAGCGCCGGGTCTGAATGAAAGTCGTCGAATAGTTCAGCGCCGCCTCATAGGCTGCAATGCGCAATTCAGCGTCATCCACGTCCAGCAGCGGACGCAGCAGCATGGCCGCGTATGGAAGATTACAGCGGCCCAACTCGGCGATCGAAAGCAGCGCCAGGTCACGATCCGTGCCTCTCGACAAAGCGCTCAGTGGCGGCACGGCATCCGGGTCCTTGAGCCGCAACCCGGCGCGAGCCGCATAGAACCGCACGCGCGCATCCGCATGCGTATACAACGGCTTGAGTTGCGGGATGGCCGTTGGGCCGATGCCTTCCCACGCCAGCGAAATGGCCTCCAGGTCATATCCGGGCTGGACGGCGTACTGCATTAACTGCCGCAGCTTGCCCTCGGAGAACGCCGCCGTCCCGTCAATGTACACGTGCGGCAGCAGCCGCAGGAAATGCGCCCGGTCCTGGGAATACTCGGGCGGCATCTTCAGCGTGATGAAACCGCGGCTGGTCGCATCGGCTATCGGCGGGCGTTGGCCGAAGCGTTCGTTGATCCGCAAGGCTATGCGGCGGGTCATCGGGTAGGAAGGCTCGCGCAGCAGCAGGCGAAAGGTGCGTTCTTCGCTGCACTGCCCGCCGCTGAGGACGTAGCCGGTCCGCAGGCCTTCGGCATCTTCGGGGGTGGCGAAGGGGTTGACGAAAATGGGGCCGGCGGCGCGGGCCACAATTGGCATGCTCAGGAGTGCCTCGCCGCTACCGACGGGATCGGACAAGTGCAGATTGGTCGGTAGCAGCAAACCGCCCGCGAGCGAGCACGTCGCCGTCCCCGGGATGGCGCGCACCATAATGTCGAAAGTGGTGTTGCGCGCCGCGCCGGGGGGCACGTGACCCACGATTTCCACCACTGCGGTCGCGGGTGAATCGATCAGGTCGGCCGGCGAGAATCTCTTGCGCGCCTCCAAGTCCGCCCAGGATTCGCGTTCCTTGGCCATTTCGTTGATCAGGTGCTCGCGGACGAAGGTTGGGCAGTCAGCGCTGCCGTTCTTGCCCAGCCCGATGACCAAACCGAAGCCGCGCACCTCCACCGGATCGACTTCCGAGAGGAAGGTCGCCGCGCCGATGCTGCCCGCCAGCACCGGGTCGAGAGTCAGCGGGGCCATGGGAGGCGGCTTGGGCTCCGGCGGCGGCGTGGATGGCGGTCTGATCGAGAAGTTCTCACAGCCTGACAGCAGCAACAGCAGGCTTGCCCCGGCTGCCAGTGCCCGCTTGTTTTGGAGTTTGCTCATGCGATGATCTCGTGCGGTCGTGGCCGGGTCATCGGCACTTCCCCGCCAGGTTGGTTGCTGATGCGAACGTCCTTCCTCACGCCCGCTGGCCGGCCGTCCGACGCAGTATCGCCGGACCTCAAGGCACAAAAGCCAGCCTTGACCTCGCCCTTTCGGACCCGCATGTTATCCTCGGTTAGTGCGGATTAAAAGGAGCGCCTTAATGTCCAAAGTCGCAGTCATCATCGCGGCGGCCGGCGCCGGCAAACGCTTTGGCGGCGATGTCAAAAAGCCGTTCGCCCAAATCGATAACCGCCCGATTTTCATCCGCTCAATCGAGCTTTTTATCAACCGGCCGGATGTCTGCCAGAACATCTTGGCCGTTTCGGCCGGTGATTACGACGTGGTGCGCGAGAAATACGCGGCGAACATCATGTTCATGGGCATCAAGCTGGTGAAGGGCGGGCAGGAACGCTATCAGTCAATTCAGGCGGCGCTTAAAGAGGTCGATCCGCAGGCCGACCTGGTGTGTGTGCACGACGCGGTGCGCCCGTGCGTGATGGAAACTTGGATTGACTCTGTCTTCGCGGAGGCGGGCAAGAGTGGGGCGGCGATTCTGGCAGCGCCCATCACGGGAACACTGAAGCGGGCGGCCGAATCGGGCTTTATCGACGAGACGGTGCCGCGTGCGGGGCTATTCGAGGCCCAGACGCCGCAGGTATTTTCGCGCGAGCTGCTGCTGCGGGCGTACAAGGAGATGCCGGCGAATTTCAAGCCGACTGACGACGCGCAAGTGGTCGAACGGCTCGGGCACGCCGTGCGGATCGTGCAAAGCGATCACCGAAATCTGAAGATCACCACTCCGGGCGACCTCGAATTGGCCGCGGCGGTGCTGAAGCATATGAGCAAGCGCCCGAAAGGACCGGCCATGGGGGCGTTCGAGGAAGCGCAGTGGTAAGGTAACCGGCCGCTGGTCACTTCTTTACCGTTGTTACTGCTCCGCGCCGGCGATACCATCGCCTGACATGCTCGAACTTGCCGAACAGATGTGCGCCATCGGCCGCCGGGCTTATGCCCGCCAACTCGTGGCCGGAACCGAAGGCAACTTCTCCTGCCGCCTCGGCCCCGAAACCGTACTCTGTACGCCGACCGCGATGTGCAAGGGCCTGCTGCGGCCCGTCGACCTGTGCATCGTGGACCTCAGCGGCCGCCAAGTGTCGGGCATTCGCCCGCGCAGTAGCGAGATACTGATGCACCTGGGCCTGTATCGCGCCGCTCCGCATATCCGCGCGATAGTGCACACGCACCCGCCATTTGCGACGACCTGGTCGCTCGCCGGGGCAGTGCCTTTGGCCGGACTCTTGCCAGAAGGAGACATCTTTCTGGGTGAGGTGCCGGTCGTGCCCTATCGCACGCCGGGTACGGCCGATATGGCGGCGCCGCTCCTGCCGTTGTTGGAAGAGCACGATGTGGCGATTCTTCAGAACCACGGCGCGGTTACCTGGGGCGCGGATTTGGAGACGGCCTACGTGCTGACCGAGACGCTCGAGGCGGTCTGTCGAGTCGCCTATCAAGCGCGCCAAATCGGAAACGAAGGCCGGATTCCGCCACAGGAGCGGCAGGTCTTGGCCAAGCTCCGCGCCGAATTGCGGGCGCGCGGCAAATCGCGAATTCTGGAGCGCCCCGGATGAAAACAGGACTCTTCTACGGTAGCACGACGGGCAACACGAAAAAGGTGGCGGAGATGATCCGCGCCGCGTTGGGCGACGCGATCACAATCTTCAAGAACATCCGCGACACCACGCCTGAAGAATTCGCCAGTTGCGACAAGCTGATTCTCGGCATCTCGACCTGGGAAGAGGGCGCGCTCCAGGAGCACTGGAAAGTGTTCTTCCCCGCGCTGGATGGAATGGACTTGCGCGGCAAAACAGTGGCGCTATTCGGGCTGGGTGATCAGGGCGGCTACTCGGGCCGGTTCCAGGACGCGATGGGAACCTTGTATCGCAAAGTCTGCGAGCGCGGCGCGACGGTGGTGGGCGCCTGGCCGCGCCGTGGCTACCGGGCGGCCACCTCGACGGCCGTGGTGGGCGAGCACTTCGTCGGGTTGGCGATTGACGAAGACACGGAAAAGCATCTGACGGCGCAGCGCGTGCGCGAATGGGTCGAGCAGATTCGGCCGCACTTTGCCTGAACGCACCACGATGACAACGAATGCCGCCTCGGGGGTTGGTTAAGGTTCGTCAGGCTGGGTCGTTCTCGCTGCCGGGCATACTGCAGGGTCCAATGTGCGGCTTATTTTTCCCGCCGGGCAAGCCGCGGGGTCCGCTGTGCCGGCCATCTGCCCCTCCGCGGGCCCGTTCGATTTTAAGTCGCGGCTGATGCGCAGACTGCACCAGTCGCGGCCGCACATCGAACAGTAGTCGGTGTCAGTCTGAATATCCTCATCGTGCAGCGCCCGGGCCGTCTCGCCGTCGAAGGCCAGCTCGAACTGCCGCGCCCAATCCAGCGCCGCACGGGCCCGGCTCATATCGTCGTCCCACTGCCGGGCGCCACGGATACCGCGCGCGACGTCACCGGCGTGGGCTGCGATCTTATACGCGATACAGCCGGCCTTTACGTCCGCGGCCTTGGGCAGGCCGACGTGCTCCCTGGGAGTGACATAACACAGCAGGGCCGCCCCGGCGCGTGCCGCTTCGGTCGCGCCGATTGCGCTGGTGATGTGATCGTAGCCGGGGAAGACGTCGCTCACGACCGGCCCGAGCACGTAGAACGGAGCGTCGTCGCAGACGGCGCGCTGCTTCTCCATGTTCCACGCCACCTCGTTCATGGGAACGTGCCCGGGACCTTCAACCATCACCTGCACGCCGGCCGCACGGGCCCGCTGCACCAGCTCGCCCAGTACGTGCAACTCGGCGATTTGAGCCGGATCGCTGGCGTCGGCCAAACATCCGGGCCGCACGCCGTCGCCCAGCGAATAGGCGACGTCGTGCTCGCGCATGATGGCGCTGATCTCGTCGAACAGCTCGTAAAAAGGATTCTGCCGGCCGTGATACGTCATCCAGCGGGCGATGAGCGAGCCGCCGCGGCTGACCAGCCCGGTCGTACGGCGGCGAATCAGGCCCAGGTGCTCGCGCAGTATGCCGGCGTGAATGGTGAAGAAATCCACGCCTTGCTCGGCTTGGCGGGTAACCGTTCGCAGGATCGTGTCGTAATCCAGTTCTTCGATCGTCCGTCCGACGATCATGCTGTAAATCGGCACCGTGCCAATGGGAATCGTGCTGTTGTCGATGATCGCCTGGCGGCAGCAATCCAGCTCGCCGCCCGTCGACAGGTCCATCAGCGCGTCGGCCCCGTAGAGTTGCGCCCACCGCAGCTTCTCAACCTCCGAGGCCGTATCGCTGGCCACCGGTGACGCCCCGATGTTCGCGTTGATTTTCGTGGAGATGGCGCGCCCCACGCCCATCGGGTCCAGGCGCTTCGGCGCCCGTTCGCCGCGGCAGTACTCCGGGTCAGCCAGCAGTTGCCGCCGCTGCGCAACCGTCTGGTTAACCCAAAGCATGCTCTCGGGCGCACATCCGGGATGTCCGACCGGCTGTTGCTCCGCGGAGGCGGGCCGAGTGGCGGCAGAATCCGCCGCCGGCGCCTCCCCTCCGCTACCCGCCAGGTGCCGGAGGTTGGCCGGAATGATGATCCTTCCCGTCGCCACCTGGTCGCGAATGAACTCAGGCGTAACGCTCTCGCGGCACGCGACGCGCCGCATTTCGGGAGTAATTACGCCTTTTCGGGCCGCCTCGAGCTGAGTCATGCCTATCTCCAAGGCCCACCATGGGCCGGGTCGTACAGAATACCACGCCGTAAGAGCGGGTGCATTGGGCCATGGCTCCATGCGTTGCGCAGGTGGGTGGCGCTGTGTGGAAACAAGCGGGCATGCGCCGGTTGCGCGGGAGTGCGTTCTGCCTTCGGTGCATCGCCAAAAGCGGCTGAATCGCAGCCGCCGCCGTTCACGGTTGGTTCACACCTTCCGATGCGCCGTCCGCGCCACCTGCGTCCCATCCGGCAGCCGCACCACCTCGTAATCCCCGAACAAGTGCGGCGCTTCCTGCTGCATCAGGCGGAGAATTTGCAGCGCCACCTTGCGGATTTCGACCTCGGCGTGCTCATTGGCCCGCATCTCGATGAAATGCCGCCAGGCCCGGCCGTTCCCGGTCACGAAAATCTTTGTCTCGGTTGCGTTCGGCAGAACGCTGCGCGCGGCTTGCCGGGCCAGCTTCCGCCGCATCGTCGCGGAGGGCTCGTTCGGAAACTTCCCCGCCAACCCCTCGACCAGCTTGCAGTACGCCGCGTGCGCCTGCTGGATCGACTCCAGCCACACCTTGTGGAGCTCCGGATCTTCCGCGATCACATCGGGTTCCACGAAATCCGCGGTGCTTTCGTCAACGTACCGTTGCGAAAGCTGCGAATACCCGAACCCGGCCCGGTGCCGCACCAGCTCATGCGTGAACGACCGCGAAACGCCGGTAATCAGCAGGTTCCAAGCCACGTGCTCCAGCACCGACCCGTGCTGCGACTCGATGATGTTCGCCAAATACTCGGCATTCGTCTTCCGCCCCTGGCCGAAAGACATGTAGCACAGGCGCCCGGCCACCTCACATAGCGCTTCGGCCCCGACCTCGGTGTCCGTGCTCCAACTGAGCCCGTGTTCCTTCAGAAAGCGCTCAATCTCGGCCGAATTCGCCGCCACCCGGCCCACAATGTACACCCGCGGCTCGCGAATAATCTGCATCAACCACCTCGCAACGCACGCCCCAACCAGCGGGCATTCTAGCGGGCTGGGGCGCCCTGCGCAAGCCGGGGCTGAGTGCCATGCCCAAGCCGCGCGGCGGCGCGGACATGCCCTCGCCAGAAGAAGTAGGCGCTCCGCCCCGAAGAGCGCGGACTGGTTGGTATTCTCCGGGGCGACACGCCCCGGCTCTGCTCTTTAGCGCCGCTCCCACACGCCCCAGCTCTGCTTATTTCGCTCTATCCCGGTCGGCGCAATGGCAAGCATTCTTAGTTCGCGTCGCCCGGATACGTTAGCACTCCGCGCACGATCCGGGCGGCCGACGTGTACGGGTGCTCCTGGGTTTTGCCGGCTGAAAGAATGTGCCAGACTTGGATGCCGCTCACCTTCAGGTAATCCGAGACAAGCGCGCGGTGACAACGCCACCACAGCGCCTCGGCACACATGATGACTGTTGGGTGCGCGGCCGCAAGCGCGAGCAGGCGTTCAATGCCCGCGTGGAATTCCGGTGTCTGCATGTAGTCGGCGTAACCGCGAAAGGAGGCGTTGCGCCAGGCCGCGTTCACAGATTGGCGGCTGGGGCGCCGGCGTCCGCCGAGTTCGCGCAGGGACTCGTACTCAATATCCGCAGCGCGCAGCGTGGCCGACAGCGGCCCTGAGTTGAACCACGGATACTTGCGCGACCCGGGAAAACTGCGGATGTCGGCTACGGTGTGAATCGCGTGAGCCGTCAGCATGTCGATAAACACGCTCAGCGGATGATTGGAATGCCCTATAGTCCAGATGTGCATCCGGTCGCGATTCGGCGCGGGCCGGCCGCTCGCTCGCCGGGCGGCCGCCGGCTGCTTTGATCATACGCGATCCACGCGCAGGCCTCGCCTGAGTAGGGCGATCCTGCCTGGCGGATGAAAAGTGGCGATTTGATTTCGCCCCTGTTATCGTTTCCGTATGGGATTATTCGACGTATTCAAAAAGGGTCTCCAAAAGACCCGCGAGAAGATATCCGCCGGACTGCGCACCATCCTGCCGTTCGGCCGCAAGATCGACGAACAGCTTTTGGACGATCTCGCCGACGCCATGCTTACGGGCGACATGGGTCCGCGGGCCGTCTCCGGGTTGATTGGCGAGGTTCGCGCGGCGTGGAAGGCCGGGCAACTCACCGAGGCGCAGGAGATCCTCCCGTTCCTCAAACGCCGCATCGCCGAAACCTGGAAACCGGGCGACCGCGCCTTGCGGTTGGCCCCCAGCCCGCCGACGGTTGTCTTCGTCGTGGGCGTGAACGGCTCGGGCAAGACTACCAGCGTCGCCAAGCTGGCCGCCTGGCTGCGCAAACAGGGCAAGACGGTCCTGCTCGGCGCCTGCGATACTTTCCGCGCGGCCGCCATCGATCAGCTCGTCATCTGGGCCAAGCGCGCGGGTGTGGACATCGTCAAGCATCAGCCCAACAGCGACCCCGGCGCCGTGGCCTTTGACGCCTGCGAAGCGGCCCTGGCCCGCAAGGTGGACGTACTGCTGATCGATACCGCCGGCCGCCTGCACACGCAGGATCACCTGATGCGTGAGTTGGGCAAGATCAAGCGTGTGGTGCAGAAGCGCATTCCCGACGCGCCGCACGAAGTGATCCTGGTGCTGGATGCGACCATTGGGCAGAACGCCATCAATCAGGCCAAGGTGTTCTCTGAGGTGACCAACGTGACGGGACTGTTTCTGGCCAAGCTGGACGGCTCGGCGAAAGGTGGGATTGTGGTCGGCATCCGCGACCAGCTTGACATCCCGGTCAAGTTCGTGGGCCTCGGTGAAACGATCGATGCGATCGAGCCTTTCGACCCCGAAACTTTCGCGGAGGCACTGTTCGCGGAAGCCTAGTTAGCAGTTAACCGCGCCGATTGCGGCGTTAATGCAGGCGGGGCGAGTGGCGCACGGGGCGGGAGATCCTTGGCGCAATCCGGGGCGACACGCCCCGGCTCTGCTTTTGAATTAATCGAGATTCACGCTCTCCTCATGGCGATTTCAGTCCAGCGACGTAACTGATTCAAATTGGCCAGAGGTTTTTCGGTCGAAGGTCTGTCTCGGCCGCTTCTGGCGTCGAACGCCGTGAAAAGGATCTCGATATGATTGAAAGCAGATACCCCGTACCGGAAGGCCAGGCCGTACGTCCGGCCGAACCTGGGGTCCAGCCTGAAACACGCCCCCGCGAGTTCCAGCCCGAAACCCGCCCCCGCGAGTTCAAGACCACTGCGGGCGTCGTGGCCGGCGGTTCGGCCATCGAGACGCTGGCCGGAGCGGCAGCCGTGGTTCTGACCATTATTGGGTTGGCCGGCTGGTACCCGGCTCTGCTCTTGCCCATCGCCGCCATCTGCGTCGGGGCCGGTCTCATGCTTAAGGGCGGAGCGCTGGCCGCGCGTTCGCATTTCCTGATGCGCGAGGTCTCGGGCGAAAGCATGACCATGGCAGAACTGGGCGGCGGAATGTCGGCCGAACTCATGGGTGGGGCGGCCGGCATCGTGCTAGGCATTCTGGCACTGGCCGGCATCGCGCCTTCTACGTTGCTGTCGGTTGCGGCCATCGTATTCGGCGGCACGTTGATGTTCGGCACTGGGGCTGAGGCGCCCCTGGCGCGTCTGACCGCGCATCCGGCGGTGCACCCTGCGGTGCATGCCGCAGCACGGGACATGGCCCATGCTTCGGCATCGAGCCAGTTCCTGGTCGGCGCCGGGGCAGTCGTGCTCGGAATTCTGGCCCTGATCGGGTTCGTGCCCCAGACGCTGCAGCTTGTTGCGATCCTGGCCGTCGGTGGCGCGGCCTTCCTGGCCGGCGCAGTCGCCAGTGGGCGCATGGCGTCCGTGTTTCGCAGCGCGTAGCTCCTCCGAAGAGAGGCGAGCGGCTGCGGTACGTGCTTGTTCCATGACAGCATTGGCCGGTAGCGGCCGGGCCAAATCCCATGTGGCCCGGTTGCGACCGGTCTGCGCGTGGGTCGGGCAATTTCTCCCGGGCGAGGCGGGCTAGCGCGTGCGGTCGACTAGCGCTGCAGTTTTTCTATCGGGGCCATTTCGAGGATAAACGTTTTCTCGCCGTGGCGCGCGAAACGGATCGCAGCCCGCGTCTGACCGCTGCCCGGGCGAATCCAGACTATCTGCCCGACGCCGTAACGGGCGTGGCGCACCAACGTGCCGGGTTTCCAATCGGCGTAGACGGAAGTGTCTTGCAGCGCCTCGCCGGCGGCATTGATGATGCGCACGTCATCTTCGTCGCCAAACTCCGATGATCTGCGCCGTTGGTGATTCCACTTTGAGCCCCCGCCCGCGCGCGGGCGAAGCGGGCGCTGCCCTTCTTCCGGCGGGAGATGGTCGTGCAGGGCTACAAAACCGTCCGGATCGGCTTGCTCTTCCTCCGCCTGCGCCCGGCCCCCGCCGAAATCCCAGGGCTCGCGGCTGTAGTCCTCAAACCGGGCGGCGCTCTGGTCCAGCTCGCGTAAGAATTGGGACGCGGCCCGCGGCAGCGTGACGCCGCGGATCATGCGCTGGCGGGCGTGCGTGAGAAACAGCCGCTGGCGGGCGCGCGTAATGCCCACGAAGCACAGCCGGCGTTCCTCCTCGACGTCCAAGCTCTGCATCAAGGCGTTTTCATGCGGCAGCAGGCCCTGCTCCAGACCGACGATGAACACGACCGGGAATTCGAGACCCTTGGCCGCGTGCAGCGTCATCAGCATGACCGCTCCCGCCTTCTCGTCCACCTGGTCCTGGTCGCTGACCAGCGCGATACGGTAAAGGAAATCCGCCAGTGTCGGCTCTTCGACTTCCTCCTCGTAACGCCGCGCGGCGGTGACCAGTTCCTGCACGTTGGCGAGGCGGTCTTCGCCGCCCTCCTCCGCCTCTTTCGTTAGCGCCTCCTCCAGGCCGGATAGCGACAGCACGGCGCTGACCGCTCCGGAAACCGGGCCCCGCGCCGCCTGCTCAATCTGATCCAGCAGCTTTACGAACGCCGCCAATTTCTTGCCTGCACCCTTCATTTCCGCCTGAACGCCGCGGTCGCGCAGGACCTCGAGTAGCGGCCGGTGCTGGCGCTCGGCGGTTGCCAGCAGGCGCTCGATGGTGGTCTTGCCGATGCCGCGCGCCGGCGTATTGATGATCCGCAGCAAGGCCACCTGGTCGGCCGGGTTAATTAGGATGCGCAGGTAGCCGAGCGTGTCCTTGATCTCCTTGCGATTGTAGAACTCGACCCCGCGCGCGATGCGATAGGGAATGCCGCGGATGCGCAGCGATTCTTCCAAGCCGCGCGAGATGGCGTTCACGCGGTAGAAAATGGCCACGTCGCTGTATGCCTGTCCGCCCTGGTGCAGGCGCTGAATCGTGTCGGCGATCTGCTCGGCCTCGTCCTGGCCTTCGCTGAAGCGCCACACGTAAACCGGCTCGCCGGGCTGATTCTCGGTCCATAAATCCTTGTGCTTGCGGCGGCGGTTGTTGGCGATGAGGGCCGAAGCGGCCTGGAGGATCATGCCCGTCGAGCGGTAATTCTGCTCCAGGCGTACGACGACCGCGTCCGGATAGTCGCGTTCAAATTCGAGAATGTTCTTGATGTCCGCGCCGCGCCAGCCGTAGATGCTCTGGTCGGGGTCGCCGGTCACGCAAATGTTGCGGTGCCGCTCGGAAAGGTAACGCGCTATCAGGTACTGCGCGTGGTTCGTGTCCTGGTATTCGTCCACCAGCACGTGCTGAAAGCGGATGTTGAGCCGCTCAACGATATCCGCGTGGCCGCGCAACAGCAGGGCCACGCGCATCAGCAAGTCGTCGAAATCGACGCCGTTGCGCTCGCGCAGCAGCTCTTCATACTTCTCGTACACGCGTGCCACGGCACGCTGCTCGAACGTATCCGCCCAGCCCGCGAACTCCGCCGGCGACTGGAGCTTGTTCTTGGCGTTGCTGATCTCGTCCTGGACCGCCTCGGGCCGCAGCAGGACATCTCGCACTCCGCAGGCCTGCATGGCCTCTTTGACGACGCGCAGCCGGTCGGCCTCGTCGTAGATGGAAAACCCGGGTAAGACGCCGACCAACTCGCCGAACTCGCGCAGCAGCCGTACGCCGAGGGCGTGGAACGTATGCACCCACATGCCGCGCGCGACGCCCAGACCCTCGATGCGCCGCTTCATCTCGTCGGCGGCCTTGTTGGTGAACGTAATGGCCAGGATGTTCCGGGCCGGCACACCGGTGCCTACCAGGTAAGCCGCCCGGCGGGTGATGACGCGGGTCTTGCCGCTGCCAGGCCCGGCCAGGACCAGCAACGGCCCGGCGCCGTGCGTGACGGCCTGACGCTGGGGCTCGTTCAGGTCGGCGAGTATGGCGGATGGCTCAAGGTGAGCATGCATGGTCTCGTATATGTTAATTCGCCGCGGGCGGTTTGGCAGCGCGGCCGGGAGGACGCTGAGGGAGCGGATCGAACATGGAGAGCCTGGGCACGGCTTTCCGCGTGGCGCATTTTCGGTCCCAAGGCTGAGGCCTGGACGTGGCGGCGCGGCTGGCTACGGCCGGCGACGGGGCCGTTGGGCTGGTTCTGGGACCAGCCGGTGTAAAAACGCGATTTGCAGGGCTTCGAGGCGCCTCAGCGTCGAAATCAAAGGAGGTCGATCGGCGGGCTGCCTAGTATTGAACGGCTACAGCGAACTCCAGACCTGTTGTCTCTCTCCTTTGCACGCAGCAGTACTGATGGGCCGGTCGCACGAAGCGGCCGGCCCACTGCGTTCCCTCAGCTCCGGTTTCGCGCTTCAGTTTTCCAGGCCTTGAAACTTGAAACCCGAAACTGGAAACTACCCGCGGTCGTGGTCTGAGAAAATTGGAGCATGGGTATGAATCGTTCAGCGCTAAGCGCTGCACCAATGGTGCGGCTGGGCCTGTTATTGTCCTGCGCGGTCCTTCTTGACGGGTGTGCCAGCCAGCGCGCCGTCTCCACCGAAGACGCTCTGTTGCGGCAAGCGGCCGAGGAGTACGCAGCCCGCTGCAAAGCGGGCATGGCCGCTGACACGACACCGTCGCCTTCTGAGATTCTCAGTTATAAGTCTCAGATTCCATGGCCTTCTGCGCCTGGTGGGAGCGCGCCCGGCGCGGCGTCTTGTAGCTCTGCCGCATGGCCGATCGCGCTGGGAGCGGCGGATTTGCTCAGCCGCGATGATGCAGCAAGGGGCACGTTTGCGGCGGGTCCAATATTTACATTGGGCAGCTTCGATCTGGGCCAGGACCCGGAGCCCGAAGTGGGAGCAGCAACCGCCAGCGCCCCATGTGTGCCCGAGGGCTACTGGCGCGCGGACGTCTGGCACCAGATGGGCCACGAGGCGCTGGAATTGGCCACGCACGGCTTTTGGCGCGGCTTCAAGGTCAGTTTCTGGGACGTCGAAAACGCGCTTGTTTTGACGGCTGCCATGGGGGCCAGCATCACAATCCGCGAGACCGGCGTGGACGATGCTATCCGTCGCCGGACGAAGGGCGAAAACGAGTTGGGCAGCATGGACGAGACGATCCAGATTCTCGGAAATCCCGGGACGCATTTCGCCGGCGCGGGTGTGCTGTGGCTGGCCAGCGCTTTGACGAAAGACGTGCGCGAGCACGAGGTCGCCAAGTCGCTGGTGGAGGCGCTGGCGGTCAACGGCGTATCGACCATCCTGCTGAAGGTGGCGACGAACACGCGGGCGCCGGATGGGGAGGACTACGCCTGGCCAAGCGGTCACGCCTCGAGTTCTTTTTGCACCGCGGCGGTGCTGAACGAGTACTACGGCCCGTGGGTGGGCATACCGTCGTTTGCGCTGGCCGGCTTGGTGGGCTATCAACGCCTCGACTCGCGCGTGCACGATTTCTCAGACGTGGTCTTCGGCAGCTTCATGGGTTACGTAATCGGCTCCTCCATTGCCAAAGACAACAAGATGGAACTGCCGGAGTTATTTGGAATGAAAGTAATACCGTTCGCTGATCCGCAAACCGGCGCCTCTGGGCTGGCATTATTCAAACAATGGTAAGAAGCGCCAGCGGGTAGACTTACGACATCCCGGATTTCTGTAGCTGGAATTCGCCGCTAGTTGTCATTGCAGTTTGCGTTCTCGCTAAGCCGCGAAGCCTATAGCGTGCAAAAGCTGTGGATAACTGGTGTTCTTAAAAATTTTTCATCGCAATTTTTTGAGGTTTTTGCGCAACTCGAATCCATTCACTCGGCCGCGCCAGCCGCGTTTCAGGAGCCAAATACTGCATGTTGACAGGCTGTCAATAAGTCGTTCGGCCGTTTTTACATTGACTAAACAGGCATTTTGAGCTATCCTTAAAGTTGCGACGTTGAGGTCGCGAACTCGGCACCTCAGCCGGTCCTGTCCAACTCCGGTAGAGTGTGCGTGTCACCCAAAGATCGCTGTTTATCGGGCAGTAATGTCCGGGGCAGCGAAAGGTGAACCAAATAGCCCGGGTGACACCTCCGCTCGAATGTACAGGATCGCGCCGGTGCGGAAACCCTATGAGGGTTGCCCGTCTAATCTACTGCGGCTTGCCGCAGCAGGTTTCCGGGCCAGACGGACGCCGATTGAGACTCTGAGGCGCCGCTAACGCGCTTCCGGGCGCGTGTAGAAAAGCGCGTGAGAGGAGAACGGGCCGAAACCCGTTCCAGTCGTCCGTCGCAAACCCTGGAAGGGCAGAAACCCAAGGGAGCATCCAGCGCTCTCGGCACCCTAACCAGGTGCTGAAGCGCCAGGGATTCTCGCGAGGGTCAAAGCCCAGGAACCGCGGCCTGCCGGGCCGGCCCGTCGCTCCGGCGACGGAAGCAACGGCAGGAAAAACGGTAAGTGGGTTCACCGAGCCGGAAACGACCCGGTACCTTGCGGGAGGAGTAAGCTCCGAAGGGTGAATCCCAAGAGCGCCGCCGGTACGAAAGAAGACCGGCCCGGGCTCGGAAGGAGTAAGCCGCGCAGAGGGTAACCAAACCCTGAACGCGGAAGTTGACGGGCGTGGCAAGCCCGTGTGAACCGGACTTCCGAGCCTTGTAAGTGCTGTAGGGAGCAAAAGCCCATGAGAGGAGCCGGCTGGCTGCGGCCGTCGGCTAGGGTCCGCTGAGGTATTCTCAGGCGGAGAGCGAAACTCGAAGAGAGGATTTGTGCCGGTTACTTAACTGTGACCAGCCGAGTCCGGCGAAAGGAAAACCGCACAGCCGAGGAAATGGCCAACGGCATAGCGGGACCGCCAAACCAATAACGGCGGTACTTCTCCGGACAAAAACTCTGAACGAGCAGCTAACTCCGTGAGGACGCGACCCGGTTCGTCCGGGTTTGGCGATCAGCGGAACCGAATACTCTGAAGGGCCCACGAGTTCGCCCGACCTTAGCGCCGCATTTTTTTTTGCGCGCGAACAGCCCGTCGCCCCGCTTTCGGCGCGTCTTTCTGCAGAGCGAGGGATACGGGCAAGCGACGGGGACACACGGCACGCGATCAGGGGCACACGGCGGTATACCGGGCCGGCACGGCCCGGCTCTGCTCTGCGGGGCGCGCCGCATCGCCGTCATACGGCGGCGTGAACCGCCGCTATTACCCGCTCGATCTGCTCTGCCGTCAGCTCCGCGTACATCGGTAAACTCAGTTCCGTCGCGCCGATCTCCTCCGAAACGGGCATGCTGCCCGCTCGGTAGCCGAACGGCTCGAACGGCTTTTGCAGGTGAATCGGCGTGGGGTAGTGCAGGTTGGTGCCGATGCCGCATTCCTGAAGATTGGCCTTCAGCTCATCCCTTTTCTCGCAGCGCAGCGCGTAAATGTGGTAGACGTGCTCGCCATCGGGGCAAGGCGGCGGAGTGATTACGCCGGCGCTGGCCAGCTTGCGGTCATACTCAGCCGCGACGCGGCGGCGGGCGGCGTTCCAGCGATCCAGATATTTCAGCTTCACCCCCAGCACCGCGCCTTGGAAGCCGTCCATGCGGTAGTTGAAGCCCAGCCGTTCGTGAACGTAGCGCGTCTTCTGTCCGTGATCACGCAACTGCCGCGCCAGGTCGGCCAGCTCCGCGTCGTGCGTGACCAGCGCGCCGCCTTCGCCGTATGCGCCGAGGTTCTTGCCGGGATAAAAGCTGAAGCACGCCAGGCGTCCCAGCGCGCCGGCGCGGCGGCCTTTGTACGTCGCGCCGTGAGCCTGGGCCGCATCTTCGATGACCGGCACGCCGCGCTCGGCCGCGATGGCGAGGATTGGGTCCATATCGGCGCACTGGCCGTACAGGTGTACCGGGATGATGGCCTTGGTTTTCTTCGTGATGGCCCGCGCAAGCTGGTTCGGGTCGAGCGTGTAGCGCCGCGGATCGACGTCCACGAATACGGGCCGCGCCCCGACATACAGCACGGGCCAGGCGGTGGCGACGAAGCTCATGGCCGGCACGATGACTTCATCGCCCGGGCCGATGTCCAGGCACAGCAGCGCGACGTGCAGGGCGCTGGTGCCGCTGTTCAGAGCCACGCAGTGCTCGACCCCGCAGTATTCGGCGAATGCCTTCTCAAACCGCTGCACGGCCGGGCCAAGCACGAAGGCGGTGTTGGCCAGCACCTCGTCGAGGGCGGCGCGAATCTCGCCGGCGATAGTGGCGTACTGCGCTTTCAGATCGAGAAAGGGCACGGACACTGTCATTGTTCGGCTCCAGAAGAAAGATACGGCAGTCTAGCTGGTTTACGGCAACCCTCCCACCCGTGCTGTACCTTTGTAGCGCGCTTGAACGCGCTCGTAGAAGGCCTCCATCTGCGCGGCGATGCTTTCCCAACTCAGATGCTCGAGGACGAACCGTCGCCCGGCCGCGCCGATTCGTTGCCGCAGCTCCGCGTCGCGCAGCAACTTCACCAGCGCGCCGGCGATGCTGTGTGGGTCGTGCTGATTTACGAGAATTATGTTCTCGCCATTGCGCAGCCGGCCTTCGCCGAACAGGTTCTCCGGCAGGTCATTCACGACGGGCGTTTCGCAGAGCATGGCTTCCATCGGGGCGGTGCCCAGGCCGGGAAATGGTCCGGTGGCATAACTGACGAAGACATGCGCCTGTTGCATGAGCCGCACGACCTGGTCGTGGGCCGTCTCGCCCAGGAACTGCACGTGCTGACTCAAACCGAGGGCGTGCGCGACCTCGGGCGGCTCTTTCAGATCAACGCGTCCGGCCAGCACCAAGCGGGCTTGCGGCACCGCTTGCAGGACCAGCGGCATGGCGCGGATGATCTGGACCGGATTGCGGAACGGGTGAATTTGCCCCACGAACAGGATCAACGGCTCAGCCGCGCGGGCCACAGTGCGATTCTGATATTCGGCCAGCGCTTCGCGCCGCACGCCGAAGAGAATGATCTCCGAGCGTTGCTGCGCGCGCCGGCCGAAACGGACGCCGACATAGTGATGCACCATCTGGTCGAGACTGACGATGCCGTCCCAGCGCCGCACGCCGCCCCAGCCGAGCGCCACGCGATCGCCCAGGGCCATCACCAGGTTGCGCAACGGCTTTTCGTGCTGAACCGGCGTTGTCAGCGAGCCCACCAGCGGAACGCGCGCGGCGCGGGCCGCGCTGGCGGTCAGAAGCACGGAATCGAAGATGTGATTAACGTGATGCAGCACGTGCGGGCGAAAGCGCGCGATGATTTGCAGCAAGCGCTTGCGATTAGCCGGCGTGAAGGTGAACCCCATCAGCCGGGCATTGTAGAAGAGCGCCGTCCGCGGCAAACGCAGGCACGGCAGACGGTGTACGGGGAACGGTGCCGCGGGGGCGTACTCGGGACCCCAGTCGACCGTTACCACCTCCACCTCGTGCCCGCGTTCGACCAGCGCCTGGGCCAGGCTGCTAGTGTAGAACGACGACCCGGAGATCACCGGCGGGAACCAGTTGCTGAAGAACAAGACCCGCATCGCTGGTCGGCTCCGGGCGAATTCAACTCACCGCCGCACTCAGGGCCGCACAAACGCGATCCTGGTCGGCTTCGGTCATATGGTGATACAACGGCAGCAGAATGGCCGTGTCCTGGGCTAGCTCGCTCTCGGCCAATCGCCGGCAGCGCCCGGGTTCGCAGCCGCATGGGCCGGGCCCGGCGCCGCAGCTCCATGCTTCCTCTCGGTATGCGGGCTCACGATGGGCGCACATGATTCCGCGCCGCGTGGCCACTCTCGCGTCCAGCATGCGCTGCATTACGCGGCGCTGGTCGCAACCGGCCGGCAGTCGCACGCAATAGCTCTGCCAGTTGCTGCGGGCCCACTCCGGTTCGACGGGCAGCCGCAGGCCGGGCACGCCGGAAAGCCGCTCGACATACCCGGCGGCGAGCTCACGCCGCCGGGCGATGATCGCGGGTAGGCGCTTGAGCTGCTCGCGCCCGACCGCGGCCTGTATGTCGGTCATGCGGTAGTTGTAGCCTAGCGTCGGGTAAGACTCGAAGATGACCTGGTTGGCGCCGTGCCGAACAGTGTCGGGCACGCTCATGGCGTGTTGGCGCCAAAGCCGGAACTGGGCATCAAGCTTCGCATCCGCGGTCGTCAGCATGCCGCCGTCGCCGGTGGTAATGACCTTGCGCGGGTGGAACGAAAAGCACGCGATCAGCCCATGCGGCTTGCCGATCCGCTCCCAGCGGCCTTCCCAGAGGATTTCGCTGCCGGAGGCGCACGCGGCATCTTCAATCAGCGGCAGGTTGTGGCGCCGGGCGATCGTGAGCAGCGCGGCCAGATCACACGGCATGCCCATTTGATGTACACAGAGGATGGCGCGTGTGCGCGGCGTGATCGCTTGCTCGACCAGCGCCGGCGATATATTGAACGTGCCGGGCTCAATGTCTACGAATACCGGCGTAGCGCCCGTGTACCGAATGCTATTGGCGGTCGCGATGTACGAATGGCTGACAGTGATTACCTCATCGCCGGCACGCACGCCGGCCGCTCGCAAGGCCAGGTGCAGCGCGACCGTGCAGTTCGCGACGGCGCAGGCGTGCGGCGCACCGACCGCCGCGGCGAATTCCCGTTCAAAGGCGGCCACTTCTGGCCCCTGCGTTACCCAGCCGGAGAGAATCGGCCGGCGCACGGCGGCGGCTTCGCCCTCGTCCATCCAAGGCTTGGCGACCGGAATCAGCGGCAGATCACTGCTCATGTTCAGGGCTTTCCAAGTTTGCGGAACTCCGGCGGCAGCTCAACGCGCGGCCGGTCGGCCGGCACGAACCGCGCCCGGTAAGACTTCAGGAACGAGATAGTGCTGATCTCGGCTGGCGTTCGGCAGCGCGTGTACTGCCGGCGCGTCAGGTCGAAAACCGTGACCAAGTCCGGCGGGGCCTCTGCTTCGTTGCGACGCGTAAACACCAGCAGGGGAATGTCCGACGCCAGACACGCGGCCGAATCCACGTCCGGCTGCCATCGCAGGCGGAATGGCCCGAAGGGCGCGCGGACGACATAGCCGTTTGGCTCAGTCTCAAACGCGGCCGGAAAGACGGTCTGCACGTATTCCGCCAGGAACTCACCGATGCGCGCGAGCTTCTCGTCCGGCGTAACGTGGCGATACGGCACCAGCCGATCAGTCATATCCCGGGCCGGCGTGCCGCCGAAGCAATGATTCGGCGGAACGTCTTTGGTCACACACGAACCGGCCAACACGAGCGCCTTCTCACCCACTCTTACGCCCGGCGCGACGCTGGTGTAAGAGCCCATGATCCAGGCGTCGTCTTCGATCGTGACCGGGACTACCTTGAAAACCTGGCAGCCTTCGAGCAGATCGCCGAAGTAGCCGTGCGAATACAGATTCGTGTTCGTGCCGACGCAGACGCTATTGCCGATGGACAGACTGGCTTCAGAATTGAGTATGCAATGCTGTCCGATCCAGCAATTGTGGCCAATCAGCAGCGGGCCGCGGCCGTTCATCAGCGTATGGTTGTGAATTGCGACATAGTCACCCAGCACGGCGGCCGGACAGAGCAGCTTGCAGTCGTGCGCGATCAGCGATTGTTCACCAATATCGATGAAGTCGGCCGGACCGCGCATTCCGCCGACTACACAGCGCGCTTCCAGCCGCGCGCCGTGCCGCAGCACCAGCCGGCGACATTCAATACGCACGTCATCACCGATACGCACGTCGTCGCCGAGTTGCACGTGCTCGGCGGAAATGTGCACGTTGCGGCCGACGCGCACGCTCGGATTGATACCGGCCAGATCCATTACTTCCTCTGGGTCGAACAGGGCGTCTGCGCCGGGTCGTATTCGCGCATGTGAGCCGGTGTGATCTCACGGCGCCAGGCCACCAGCCGCCGCAGTCCCTCTTCCAGCCCGACTTGCGCCTGGAAGCCGAGCAGCCGGCGGGCTTTTTCGGTCGAGGCCAGGCGGCGCGGGACGGGGTTGACCTTGCGCTCAGGCAGGAATTCGGGTTGCACGTCGGTCCGGCCGGTCACCTTGAGCAGCGTTTCGAGCAAGCCGCGCAGGCTCGTCTCCTGCCCCGACGCGACGTTGAACACCTCGTCGCTGACGTCGCTCTTGGCGGCCAGCACGTTGGCCCGCGCCACGTCTTCACTGAAGATGAAGTCCATGGTCTGGTGGCCATCGCCGAAGATTTTGGGCGGAATACCGTTGTCGAGGCAGTCCAGCCAGCGGATGAGCACTTCGGTGTACTTGCCGAAAACGTCCATGCGCGGGCCGTAGACGTTGAAATAGCGCAGTGCGACGTACGGCAGGCCGGTCATGTCGTTGAACGCGCGATACAGGGCTTCGTTGGCGATCTTGGCCGCCCCGTACCAGGTGCGGTTGTTGTACAAGTGGTGCCGCTCATCCGTTGGGAAGGTGTCGGCCAGGCCGTAGACCGAGGCGGAACTGGCCGCGACCAGGCGCTGCACGCCGGCCTGCACGCACGCCTCCACGACGTTGAATGTGCCGGTGACCAGCACGTCGAGGCACTCGCGCCACTGCTCGGCGCAGGCGGTGATACGAATGGCGGCCTGATGGAATACCACGTCAACGCCCTCGAAGTGCGGGCGTATGTGGGCGAAGTTGCGAATATCCTGCCGGATAAGCTGCACATCGCCATGGGCCTGGGCCCACTGGATATTCAAAAGCGTGCCGCGCGTCAGGTTGTCGATAATGCGCACGGTGCGGACGCCTTCGTCGCGCACTAATTGGTCGATGATGGTTGAGCCGATCAGGCCGCAGCCACCGGTCACAAGTACGGTCTTTCCTCTCAGGTCCATTCGCGCCTGCCTGTTATTCCAAATCCGGGGCCCGCGGCCGTTGCAGCCGCGCGGGTACGCCGGCTACCACCGCTCCGGGCGGTACGTCGTGCGTGACTACTGCGCCGGCGCCGACGATCGCCTGGGCTCCGATTTTGACTCCGCACATGATAACCGCGCCGGACCCGAGCGAAGCGCCGCGACCGACGTGCGTCGGCACGACTTTCCAATCCGCCTCGGATTGCGGCCGCCCGCCGGGCGTGGTGGCGCGCGGGTAACGGTCATTGATGAACAGCACGCCGTGACCGACGAAAACCTCGTCTTCTATGTGTACGCCTTCGCAGATGAAGGTATGGCTGGATATCTTGCAGCGCCGGCCGATCGTGGCGTTTTTCTGGATTTCCACGAAGGCCCCGACGCGGCTCTCATCACCGATGGTGCAGCCGTAAAGATTGACGAAGCAGTGGATTTTGACGTCGCGTCCGAGGACGACGTCCTTGGCGATCCGGCAGAATTCCACGATTCCTCCTCTGGTGTTCGCTGTAGCCGGCGAGCCTTACATCAACAGCACCGGGCTGCCCTCGCGTTGCAGGCTGCGCTCGGCGGCGGTCAGCAGCTTGACGACACGCAAGCCGGCCTGGCCGTCGGTCAGCGGCGCGCGGTGTTCGCGAATTGCATCCAGGAATTCGCGGCACATGAGACTCAGCGGCTCGACGCCGGGGATTTGAGGCGCGTACATGTCGCCGATGCGGTACTGCACGAGCGTCTTGTGCACGCCTTCGCGCTCGATGAAGTCCACACCTTTGTCGTAAACCTTGACCTGCTCTTCGGGCAAGGCCATGTCGTAGACGACCATCTTTTGCGTACCGCCCACAATGATGCGGCGGACCTTGGTGGGCGACATCCAATTCAGATGAAAGTGCGCGAGCGTCTGATCCGCGAACTTGGCGACGATGAACGCCACGCTGGCTTGCTCATGCCCGAAAGCCGAGCCCAAAGCGGTCATGCTGGTCGGCTGTTTGCCGACGAGATAGTCCATGATCGCAAAATCGTGCGGGCCAAGGTCCCAGACGACGCTGACGTCGTGCTGGAACAAGCCCAGGTTGATGCGCGTCGAATCGTAGTACAGCACGTCGCCCAGTCGGCCGGAGCCGATCAGCTCGCGAATGGTGCGGATGGCCGGGTTGTAGAGAAAGGTGTGATCGACCATTAGCCGCAGGTCGCGCTTTGCCGCCAGGCGCACCAGTTCCTCGGCTTCTGCGACGGTGGCCGTCATGGGTTTTTCGAGCAGCACGTGCTTGCCGCACTCCAGGGCCCGCTTGGCGAGGGCGAAGTGCGTCGAGACGGGCGTGGCGATGACTACGGCGTCGATTGACTCATTGCTCAGTAACAGGTCTGCGTCTGTGGCAGTCTCCAGGGCGGGGTACATGGCCTTGGCTTTCGCGAGCCGCGCCGGCTGTGGGTCGGCGAGCATAACCGGCATAGCCCCCGGTGACCCGGCGAAGTTACGCAGCAGATTCGGACCCCAGTAGCCGTAACCCATCAAACCCAGGCGGATCGTCTGCTGCTTGTCGGTACTCTGGCTCATGCTTCCTCCGCCGCCAACAGGGTTGTTGTGCTGTGGTGCTGTTGCGGTTGCGATTGCTCGGGGGTGGTTAGTTCAAGCGCGGCCGCGCCAAACGTGAGGCCGTCCACGGGCGCTGAGGCCCTGGCCAACACGTCCAATTCCGGCTTGCGCCACAGAGACAAGCGCCCGCCTGCGATGGTCCAGCAAATCGCGCCGATTACCAGGGCGCACATAAGATCGAGGGCATGATAGGCTATGATGCACGCGCCCGCCAAACCGGGTGCAACGCCGACCAAACCCAACGCCACCAGTCCAAAATAGTGCACCGTGCCGATATTTCCCGGCGCGGCCGGCAGGATCGTGCTGGCCGCGATCAAGCCCATGATGAGCGGGGCGTAGCCGGCGGGGAGTTCAATTGAGAAAGCCCGCAGCGCTATGAGCAACGACAGCGAAAGAACACCCCACATCAGAGCCGTGCTTGCGAGGAAGGCTAACAGGAGCGGCGCGCGGCCGGCGGTGGTTAATCCTCGTCCGAATTTGCGCATTACTTCCAGCGCCCCGGTTCCCAGGCGCCGCTGCAGAATGTCCGCGGCGTAGTTGAGGCAACGTACTCCCCACTGTCGCCGCAGCACGAGTGGCAGCAGCAAGGCGAGGCTTGCCGTCGCAACCGCGATCAAGCTGGCGCCGCGCAAGGCGCGCAGCGCGGGACTGGGCAGGAACCAGGTCGCGCCCAGCACCAGTGCAAACAGAATCACCGCATCGGTGAGGCGCGTTACGACCATGATGCCGAGCGATTGAATGCGGCTGAGGTCCGCCAGTCGCCCCAAAGCATGGGCCCCGACCGCTTCGCCCAGCTTGCCTGGCAGGATTGCGTTAGCTCCCTGTCCGATGCCGGCCGCCAGCGCCAGCGGGCCAATCCGTGCGGCACCCTGCTGCGCCAGCACCACCCGCCAACGCAAGGCACGCCACAAGACTGACGAGCACAACAGCGGCACGCACAACCCCAGCAGGCGCCAATTCGCGCCAACCAGCGCGGCACCCGCTGCGGGCCAGTCCACCTTGCGCACCGCCAGCCAGCCGAATACTCCGGCCGTGCTGAGCCCTACCGCGGTCACCAGCCATTTCCGCAACTTTCGTGCCCTGCCGAAGAGTCACCGCGCCAGTTCGGCCGCAGACCGCCGGCCGAACTTCCGATCCCACACGGATTCAGTCTATTGGCTGCTGCCTGGCCGTCAACTGACGTGGCCAGGCGAATTATTTCGGGGCGAACCACTCTGCGGCCGCCCGCCAGTCCCCAAGCTCGTGCAGATCGATTTGAAGTTCGCCGCGGCGCTGCTTGGTCGGCCGGTCAGGCGAGTGGGTGACCGGCAAATCGCGCATGCCGCGAAGCTGCGGCAGCGCGCCGTCGCGCGTGGCCGCCCAGATGAAATGCGGCGGGCTCCACGGATGCAGCGTAGTGGCCACGCCGAATTCGTCGTACAGGACGCGTTCGGCCGCGCAGTGAGCCCAGTGCGGTTGAATCACGTGAATGCCGTTTATGTTCTGCGCCACGCTCTGCGCCAGGATTTGCTGCGTTAGGCGGAGTTCGAGCGCTTGTGGTGCGATGATTCCGCGGCGCGTCTGTTCAGAGCACACCGTTGCCGCCCGCGCGGCGACCAGGACCATGAGCGCGCTGAGTATGCCTGCGTGCGGCACGACGCCGCGCAAGGCGAACGCCGCCAGAACAACCAGCAGCGCCGCCAGGCTGAAGAGCGAGCGGTAGGCCGCCCAGTTATCGGCGATCATCAGGTTCGGCAGGTACACTATCGGAGCGGCTGCGAGCAAGCCCACGAGGGCCGTCACCGAACGCCATTCCCGGCGCCAGCCATAGCAGATGATCGCCAGTATGACGATTACCACGACGATTGTTGACACAGTCGTGCCGGGCGCAAGCTCGAATAGCGCGCTGGCGTTACGGAGCGGCTCTTGGATGAACCACTGCAACTTCGCGCCGACGTTGGTCACGGCCGAAGCGCGTGGGTTGGGAGCGCTTTGCAGAACGATGGATAAGTACGGCAGAAGGGCCCCAGCCGCGAATATGAGCAGGCCGCGGATGCCGGTGGCGATCTTGCGTCGTGGCTCGACGGTGCGCGTGGGAAGCTGGTCCAGAATGAGCCATACCAGGTAGAACATGGCGCAAGGCTGATACATCCAGAACGTGGCGCTCAGGCTGGCAATGGCGCCCAGTCCGCAAACGATGCCCTTCCAGAGCGGCTTCCAGGTCATCTGTTGTTGAAACCAGAATGCCAGCCAAGTGATCAGCAAAGCCCACGACAAGGCAAAGAGCTGAGTCCAGCCCACTGCCAGCGCGGCACTAGGCGTGCTGCAGATCAGGAAGGCCAAAGCCACCGCTTGCGGCCCGGTCCAGCCGCGCCGCAGAACAAACGTCGCCAAGGCCGCGCCCAACCCGGCCATACCCAGAACCGCGGCAGCCCGCAGATAGCTGAAGGCCGCAATCGTGTCGATCTGCGCAAAAACCGCCGGATAGAGCAAACCCAAGATAAAGCGCCCGCAGCCGAACAGTACAGATCGTGACACTTCAGGGTTGTGATGGGCCATATATAGGCAACTGTAGTCATCAGACATACCGTAAGTTGTCATCAGAACCGGCAAATGGAGCACAACAACTGCAACGGCCGCACCCACGCCGGCCGTCCAGGCCTGTCCGCGCGGGCCAGGAGTGAAGGTGCTGCGCGTGCGCGGAGTAACCAGTAGCAACGGGATTACGGCGATTGCGAAGAATACGGACGCGCCCGCCAGTGCGCGAACGAGGCGAATCATTCCGGCCGGCCAAACCAGCCCCAGTCGTACCGGACGGGGCGGTTGCACGTCCACCCAGACCGGGTCGGACGGCAGGGGCAAGCCCGGACCGGCAGGAACCTCGATCACCAGCTCACGCGCCTCCGCCGGTATTCGCGCTGCCAGCCTGTGCCACTGCGCGTGGCCGGAATTGCTTTGGGCTGGAAAGGTGAACTGGGTTAGGGCAGGGCCGTCCGGCTGTCCCGACGCACGTATGAACACACTCACCGGGTTGGCGTTCGCGGCAGAGTCAGAAGTATGCGGCTCAGGGGGAAAGGGCCGGGCAATCCACACCGAAAGCGCGTGCTCACAGTTCGGCAAACGCGACAAGTCTGCGAAAACTCGATCGCTGGCGCCGGCCGTGGCCTCTCCGCGCTGAAGCTCAACTGCGGTCCTGCTTTGCCCTCCTGTAGTGGCTGTGAAGGGCCTCACCCAACGGCGGCCCTCGGTGTCCGCCTCCCTGGTCAAAATCAACGGCTGCTGCGCCGGCAGGCAGGCGGCGGCGACCGCGACCAGAATCGCGCCTGCGGCTATTGTCGTTAGTGACCAGAGCTCGTCCCGGCGTCGCCCGGCCCATAGCGCCACAGCCGCCGCGAGTGAGTAGACTGTGGCCGTAAGCAAGAGGCTGCCCAGAACATTTTCGGGTTCAACGGTGCTGGTAAGCACGGCCAGGCGCACCGCAGTCGCCCCGGCAATGGCTGCTACAGCTACTTTGCGATCATTTCGGAACACTGATTTTGCGATTCCTTCCGCGCTCCAGGGCCGGCCGCCGGTTGGGCATCCAACGCCGCGCACTGTGATGGGTCTGCTTCGTGCAGATTCGAGACGCAGGAGCGGACAACCGCGTGTTCGCCGGCGGCCAGCGACTCGAACAGGCGGACATAGCCCTGGTAGGCGTGCCGGCGATCCAGACGCCGCGCCAGATCGGGCGGTATCGGCGGCGGCGGAGCGCATTCGCTGACGGCCAGCATGGCCGCGGACAGATTTTCGACAAATTGCGGCTGCTCTTTTGCCAAGAGCCTGGCAAATGACTCGGCCCCGTCTATGTCGAGAATGGAGGCATACGGCGGGGGCACTAGCCGGCCACGTTGCGGGTCAACCAGTTCCGCGGCCGCGCCGACGTCGGTCGCCGCGATCGGCAGTCGGGCATAGAGCGCTTCGGCCAGCGACAGACTCCAGCCTTCGACAAATGACGGCAATACGAATGCGTCGCACAGCATGTACAATTGCTGCGGATCCGGCCGGTGTCCCAGCCAGAGTATCGCGTCGGCCACGCCAAGCCGCTCGGCCTGTTCCCGAACGCGCTCGGCATACGCCTCGTCCATGATGGGGCCCAGCAG